>Ga0335398_10000799_pt1 | contig 54848 bp, 48 predicted proteins | sample BON03_FD_205742 | JGI IMG/M metagenome (GOLD analysis project Ga0335398, IMG submission 205742) | Freshwater microbial communities from Lake Bonney liftoff mats and glacier meltwater in Antarctica - BON-03 (spades assembly) (version 2) | ecosystem: Environmental > Aquatic > Freshwater > Ice >... | reverse complement strand
CTAACCGAATGAGCTATAGGCCCTTTTTCTGACATTTATTTAATGGTTTGTCAAACCATTTACCTACTGTCCCGATAACTATCGGGAGAGTCAGTTGCTCTAACCGAATGAGCTATAGGCCCTTTTTCTGACATTTATTTAATGGTTTGTCAAACCATTTACCTACTGTCCCGATAACTATCGGGAGAGTCAGTTGCTCTAACCGAATGAGCTATAGGCCCTTTTTTAACAAATTAAGGAATGTTAGACCTTGTGAACTTAGAGGGATTCGAACCCCCAACCTCCTGATCCGTAGTCAAGTGCACTATCCAGTTATGCTATAAGTCCAAATAACTCCTTTTGAGGGCTGCAAATCTACATTGATATTTAATACTGTCAAAGATAAATTTAATTAAATTGTGGTTTTTACAGCCAAAGATTCACTTCTCCAATTCAATGTTGTTGCTTGTAATACAAATTGAGCCACAATTTTTATAAACTGGTCTTATACAAATAACATTCCTCCACATGATCATTGACCATACCAACTGCCTGCATAAAAGCATAAACAATGGTAGAGCCAATAAATTTGAACCCTCTCTTTTTTAAATCTTTGCTAATTTTATCAGAAATTTCGGTTTTTGCAGGAACATCTTTTAATGTTTTAAAACGATTAATCATGGGTTTGTGATTGACAAATGCCCAAAGATACTTATCAAAACTTCCAAATTCTTTTTGCACTTCCAAAAAAGCCTTGGCATTGATAACCGCAGCATTTACTTTCAGTCGGTTGCGAATGATCCCAGGGTCTTGAAGCAACTTTTCTAAAGTTCCTTGATTGTAATTGGCAACTACAGTTGGGTCAAAATTGGCAAATACCTCTCTGTATCGTTCTCGTTTTTTTAATACCGTAATCCAACTCAAACCTGCTTGTGCGCCTTCTAAAATTAGCATTTCAAAAAGTTTATGGTCGTTATGCACTGGAACACCCCATTCTTCATCATGGTACGATTCGTAAAGTTCATTCCCTTTGCACCAGCCACATCTAGTTTTTTCTATTTTCAAGCTTTCTCGATAAAGGTTTTAAAATCGTCCAAGTATGTTTGACTTTGTTGTATAAAAGCCTTTTTCATCAAGGGGCTTAACAGTTTCATCCCCCAGTTTTTAAACTCAAAAATATGCGCAGTTTCATGATATGTCTTGTTCTCACCGACTGCTCTAAACTTATGGGTAATCATGTTGTTGACATCCCGGCTTTTGCTCACCAATTTGAGACTTTCAGGTAATTGATTATCCAAAACTATTTGTGTCATAATCAAGGTGCGTTTTCCCATTATAAATGTTAAACGACTTTTAGCTCCAATGCTTAATGGAGCGTCATCTAATTCCTCAAAAGAAGTAAGCCCTTTCATCCATATTAACCGATTTTCTTGATGGGAAAACGCCTCAATAACTTCCTGAATGGGTTTTGATATGGTATTGCTAACGGAATATTTCATTTTTTGCGGATATTTGCTATCTTAATTGGGCAACAAAACGTGTAAATCCCTAATTTTTTCATGGTTAAATCTAGTAATGGTTTTTTCATCTAGGTCGAAATAAAGGATGTTTTCAAAACCTGCTTTGGGTGCATTTTTAGCCAATATTTTTGCTGCTTTTTCACAATCCTCTTCAGATATGGTTTCTAGTTTAATATAATCGTTTATTTTGAATAAAACACCTTTGTAAAATGAATTTTGTTTAACACGTATATATTTACCGTCATACAAAAAGATACTGGTGTCGGCAAAATCTAACAATTCTCTACGAGGTAAAAGGTTTACAATACTATCTTTTCTACATTGAATGGCCCAAGAAAAGATGGGCAAAGCTGCATCCAAGCGCAAAGAATAATTTTGAATGCATTTGCTATATTGCTTAGCATCTTTATCATTGTAAATACTGTTATCGCTCAGCTTCGCGGTCAATTTTCCCATATTATAAAACAACACAGTACCTTTATCAGCAGGAGGAATACCTAGTTTTTTTCGGTGCTTAATTTGGTTAAACCGTAGCGTACAGTTCAAAGTTTTATGAGCTAATATTTTTTTAATCTGTACTAAAAATTCAAAATATCTTTTTTTAGAGGATGCTGTCCAATCGCAATCTATTTGATATTCATTAAAATCAAAATCCCTGTTGGCTGCCATTATATCAATCTGTTCAGCAACTTTTTGAGCCAATAATATAATAGCAGAATCTTCTATATTTAAAAATACCTCATCATTAAAATATACTACGGGTACAATTTTAAATTTGTTGAGCGTGTCAATTGTTTTAAGCTTAGCCATGGGCATAGGGCTTTTGCTTTGTGTATCCCACTCAACATCAAAAAGACGCACATACATTTTTTCGCATTGCAATTGTTTGAGGGTCAGTTTTTCTATTTCAGTTAGTTCATACGTTGTTTTCCAAAAGTAGAAAACAGGAGCGTCCTCTCTTTTTTTATTGTTACATGCAAACAAAACAATAGTAAGCAATAGAATGGAGACAATTTTGGAAAATGGATGCACTTTAAAGCGTTTATTTATGGCTCAAATATTGTACTTTTTATTCAGAATAGCAAAGGCATTTATTGGTGCATTATTAACTATTTTTTAATCCAATCGATTTCTAAAGAAACCTTTTCAATATATTTCTATCTTTGCACTCTCAAAAAATGAATACCTCTGTAGCATTTTATACCTTGGGCTGTAAATTAAACTTTACAGAAACTTCTGCTATTGGTACTCAATTGAGCAATGCAGGAATGAGCGCTGTTGAATTTACAGCAGGGGCAGACATCTATGTAATCAATACTTGTAGCGTTACCGACCATGCAGATCGTAAATGTAAACGCGTGGTTAAAGAAGCCTTAAAACACAATGCAAATGCCTTTGTAGTGGTGGTGGGTTGTTATGCACAATTAAAACCAACTGAAATTGCACAAATACCGGGAGTAGATTTAGTTTTAGGAGCGGCAGAAAAGTTTAATTTGATTCATCATTTAGCGGATATACAAAAACGTCCAAAAGCTACTGTACACAATGTTAACATTAAAGAAACCCGTGATTTTGTTCCCGCTTTTAGCAAGGATGAGCGCACCCGTACTTTTTTAAAGGTGCAGGATGGATGTGATTATTTCTGCTCGTTTTGCACCATTCCATTGGCAAGAGGTAAAAGTAGGAGTGCCAATATAAAACAGACCGTTCTATCTGCACAAGAAGCAGCGAAAAACGCCAAAGAAATTGTTTTAACAGGAGTAAATATAGGTGATTTTGGAGTGCAAAATAACGAATCTTTCTATCAACTGATTCAGGAAATAGAGCAGCACGTGAACATACCAAGGGTTAGAATTAGCTCCATTGAGCCTAATTTATTGGGGAATGAAATTATAAAATTTGTAAGTAACTCACAGAAGTTTGTTCCACATTTTCATATTCCATTACAAAGTGGGAATGATGAACTTTTGGCAAGTATGCGTAGGAAATACCGAACAGAATTATATGTCAATCGCATAGAGACCATTAAAAAATTAATGCCTGATTGTTGCATTGGGGTTGATGTAATTGTTGGTTATCCGGGTGAAACGGATGAGCATTTTAAAGAAACCTACCAGTTTTTAACTGACCTTGATGTGAGTTATTTACATGTATTTCCATATTCGGAAAGGCCTAACACCACTGCCTATAAACTTAAAGGAGTAGTTCCGCACAAATTAAGAACAGAGCGTGTGAAGATGTTGCGCATTTTATCTGAGAAAAAAAGAGCGCACTTTTATAGATCACAGCAAGGCAAAACAAAGGCTGTGTTGTTTGAAGCTGAGAAAAAGGATGGCTTTATGTATGGCTTTACTGACAATTATATAAAGGTAAAGGCCGCATATGATCCCTTGTTGGTTGATGAAATTGCTTGGGTAACTTTGAGTAAACTAGATGCTGCTGGGTTCTATAGTTTGGACTCTAACGATATTCAACAACCTGTTGAACTTAAGATTGCTATAAATACACTTTCCTAATCTGCCAACAATACCAAATGATTATCTTTCAAAATCACCACTTGATGATACAAATCATGCTTTAGGCAAAGTTCCATATCTCCCGATGCATCATATTGACTAAGCCTTTTGTAATGGCTAGATTGTTTTAAAAACTCATGAAAACCCAACTCTTGGGCGCAGTGGTAAAGGTTTTTACATAGCAAAGAAGCATCTGTGTCAATTTCAAAATCATCTGCCAAAATGGTAACCAATGCACCTGCAAACAAACTATCCTCTAAATTAAAATGGTCTTTCCATCCAGCGCAGAGCAATACAATATCTTTTGATTGCGCTTTTAAATAATTAGCCGTTGCCTGTATATTCATAAACGAGCCAGAAAGTACTTGGTGGCAGTTAGCATGTTTTGCTAATTCAAAACATTTGGTTCCGTTGGTTGTCGTTAACGCCAATTTAACTCCTCTTAAAATATCATTTTGTATCAACACAGGAGAGTTGCCAAAATCAAATGCCTCTAATGCTTTGCCATTTCTTTCACCAGCAGTTAAATAACCTTGTTGAGAATAAGTTAAGGTTTCATCTGCCTCTCTAATAGGCAAAACTGAGTTTGCCCCAAAGTGTAATGCGGCACATATCGTTGAAGTAGCCCTAAAAATATCAATGACTACTACCATTTTATCGGTAGCATCATGTATACTCCAAAGGGCAGGAGTGAGGACAACATCAATTTTGGGCATATTAGGACAACAAAGAAAGGGTTTATTTTGGATATTTTTTCAATTCTTGGAATTATGATTTTGAAGATTGTTCTGCGAAAAGTTTATAATTTTAAGAATAAAAAAATCAAATTAAAAGTTCAGAGGTAATGCATAGTAAAAAATTTATTTATATTTGCGGCAGATTAATGGTTCGCTTTATAGCGATTAAAATGGGAATCAAGTGTAAATCTTGAACATTTCCCGATGCTGTAAGCCTCAACACAACAAGTCTTTTAAGGTTTGTGTGTTTTTAAAACCAATCAATCACCCGGAAAGCAATTTTTTTCTGGGAAAAGCCACTTTCAATACTATTGAGGGGAAGGCTGATTGATATTGGAGGGGTAAGTCAGAAGACCTGCCGTTTATCTAAAAAATAGCAATACTCTCGGGAAAAAGAGTTGAGCATATTTGTTTTGATAACATTTTATGCTGTTTTTCTGGGTATTGAGCGATTTTTATGAAAAAAATAATGCTCATATCACTTTACACCATTGCGGTTTGTGCAACAGCACAAACTAAAGATACCCTTGTGTCTGATAGTGTCAAGGCGTTTGACATTGCTATGATTACTTTGAAGGGAAGAGATTTTTCTACCATTCAATTTGAAAATGAACCCGTTGACTTATATAATTTTCAGCAGTATTTGCGTGAAAAAAGTGGAGTTTTCATCAAAGACGGAAGCGGTATGATGTTGAGCAGTTTGCGTATTGCTGGCACCACACCAGCTCAAACCGCAGTTGTTTGGAATGGGCTGAGAATTAACAGCCCCACCAATGGTCAAATTGATGTCAACTTATTGCCCAATGGACTGTTTGGTGCAACTTTGGTTGAAGGTGGGTCTGCGCAATTTGGTTCTGCAAGCATGGCAGCTTCTCTTTTGATTGGGAGTGTTCAAGGTCAAGAAAAACTTCGATTGCATCAACAAATAGGCTCTTTTGGAGCATATCAGGGCATGGCGTTGATGCGTTTTAATAAAAACAATGTCAAGCAGTCTGTCGGTTTTCAGTATCAAATAGCCAAAAATAACTATTCTTTCCGAAATAGAGCATTGCCCAAAAGCCCTTTAGATACCTTGCAAAATGCAGAAGGGAGTATTGTTCATTTTACGCATAACCTAATTGCCAATTTTAAAAGAAACTATGTTTTAAAGAGTGCTTTTTGGTTTACCAAAGCAGAAAGAAATATTCCAGCAAGCCTTATTGAAAATCGTAAAAGTAATGCGCAGTTGGATGAAACCTATCGTGGTAATGTAAGTATAACCAAGCAATTGAAAATTACAAAATTGACAGCTAACAATAGTATAAGTATTGAAAATCTTACGTTTATTGACCCCGATTTGGGTAACAATAAATACAAGACTTATAGTTTAATGAACGAAATTCAATCCTCATTTAATCTGAGTAGAAAAATGGCGTTAAATGCAGGTGTGATTAATGAAAATTCGGGAAGTTTATTTACTTTCTTTAATCAAGGTAAAGTGAGCATTAATAATATTGCTACATGGATGTCCTTTCATTATCCAATCAATAATTGGACGTATGATTTAACCGTAAATCAAAGTTTTAATAGTTTAGGATATAGGCCTTTTACAGCCAAAGTAAACTTTAAATATTGTCAAAAATCATGGTGCTTTGGCAGTATAACTTCAAATAATTTTAGAACGCCAACCATCAACGATTTATATTGGCCTGTTTTGGGGAATATAAACCTGAAACCAGAGCAAGGATGGAAACAAACGGTTTACGGTCAATATAAAAGGGCAATTTCTAAATCACTTTACATCAATGCAAAATTGAGTAATAGCCTGATGGTACTGCGCAATCAGATTGTATGGACTTTTGAAAATACTGGTTGGCGACCTATTAATATTGACTCCACTATACATTTCAATACACAGCTAGATTACACTTTAAAAAAGTCCTTTACCAAATGGAATATTAGTTTAGAAGGAAATGTAAATTTAACCCGTGCCGCAAAGCAAACGGGCAATAAGCTGGATGAAAAACAACTGTTTTACACGCCTTATTTTATGTGTAATAATGTGTTAAAGGCTCATTATCATAAATTTGCTGTATATCTCCGCAATCAATATCAAGGTTTCTCTTTTGCAGATCCAGAAAATCTAACCGTGTTGCCGGCTTTCTCAATATGGTCGGTAACGATGGAAAAGTCATTAAAGTTAAAGAAAACAGATTTGTCCGTATACATTTCGGTTAACAATTTAACCAATAAATATTACGAAATAACGCTTTGGAGACCAATGCCACCAAGGAATTATCAAATTGGAATAAAATTTAAAATTTAAAAAAAAATAACAAAATAAATATGAACACTAAAATTACCAAACAAACTTTATTGATGCTCTTAGTAACAAGCACTCAATTATTAATGGCTCAAAACAATGGCAGCCTAGAATCATTTCTCAATAAAAAGGACAGCTTTTTAAATGGGAGTGATGTGGCTCCAAAAATAAAAACTTTTATTGAAGGAGATGTGCAGTTGCATTGCCAATATGATACCGTTTATGATTATTGGTCAGGAGGGTTTGCGATAAGCAGCATGACGGATTCTATAACTGGAGACTATACCAATTTATATAGTTCAACTACAGCAACTGGCGCTAATAAAAGTATGGTTTATGCTGTGGGTCAAAATGAGGCAAGCTTAAGCCTTACAAATTCGAAATTTCTGAAATCAATTGAGATTGTTAATACAGCCTATGCTTATATATCCATGCTTAATGGAGACAAAATTGGAAAAAAGTTTACCTCAGCCGATAGGGATTCTTTTGTTGTATGGGTTTATGGATATAAGGACAGTGTTTTAAAAGACTCTTCTCTTATTTATTTGGCTAACTTTACACAAAAGGACAGTGCCCAGGCTTTTATTTTAAAAGATTGGATTAAGGTTGATTTCAACGCCCTATTTTCAGATTGTAATAATTACAAATTTATCCTGAAAAGTAGTGATAACAGTATGTTTGGGATGAATACTCCTAGTTTCTTTGCAGTGGATAATTTAGTAATTGGATCGATGTTAGACAATATTGAAGACGTCAAAAATAAGAACATTGTAAAAATATACCCTAATCCTAGTAGTGGTGTAGTAAATATTAACAGCGATTTAAAAATAGAAAAAGTTGAGCTGTTCAACACGATGGGGCAATTGATCAGAGTATTTTCTAACACCAATCGCTTGGATTTAACAAGTTTAGACAAAGGAGTTTATATTTTATCATTTACCGGGGTTAATGGGATTTGGAGTGGACAACAAACATTTATCAAAAACTAAGTGTTATATAGTGTTAATGAATAATAAACATTTAAAATTTAGTGGCTTTGGCTTATTGGTGCTTTTTGCAGTTTTTCCATATTCATGCAAGAAACCTGAAACAAAAAAAGTTGAGGAAACTATAATTAATCAGCAATCAGCAATTTTGGTTATCAATGAAGGCAATTTTCAATGGGGCAATGCCTCATTGGATTTGCTTGATTTAAAACAAGGAAAGTACACTGCGGACGTATTCAAAAATGCCAATAATTTTCCTTTGGGCGATATTTGTCAGTCCGCTCAACTGATTGATGGAAAGTTATTTATTGTGGTAAACAACAGCGGAAAAATAGAGATTTGCGACACCAGTAATTTCAAAGTGTTGCATACTGTTAAGGGTTTGCGATCACCAAGGTACCTATGCGCTTCTGGAAATGAAATTTATGTAACCGATTTATTTGCAAACAGTATATCTGTATTAGACCGAAATACTTTTGTTCAAAAAAGAACGATTGCCACCTACGGTTGGTCAGAAGACATTGCGGAATTTAACAATCAGGTCTATTTTATAGACTTATCGGTTGATTCTGTGATGCTTGTTGGCAAAGACGGTGGAAATGCGGCAGGCATTAAAACGATTATCGGTAAACCTTTTGATTTTATAAGTCAAGAGAGTAAATTAGAAGTTGCCAGTTATTTTGGGGATAGTTTGATTATTACCAATTTATTGAACAATACCGCTATTGTTTATCCAGATATGTTACCTGAAAACCCTTCTAAAATAATCTATAACAAGGGATTGCAACAATATTACTTGCTATTTTCTAAAGCTGTTTATGTGTTGCGAAATGGGCAGTACAGTATTTTTTATACCGATAACAATTCAAACTTCTCTGGTATGGAAATAACCAACGGTCAATTGCTTTTGGCCAATGCCAAAGATTATGTTAAAAAGAGTGAAGTGCAGGTTATTAACCATGAAGGAAAATTGATAACCAAATATGAAAGCGGAAATATTACAACCAGTTTTTTAATTTTGAAGGAGTAAAATTTCTAAATACCACCAGCCTTTACCCATCTAAAATTAAAGACTTCATCAGTTTTTATATTTTTTAAACGCACAAAATAATGTCCATCCAATAAATATTCTGTTTCAGCAATAGGAGTAGGGTTGTTCAATTGAAATTGCAATTTGTTCATTACCAGTTTGCCAATCACATCAACAATAGTAACTTCAAACTCCGCTTTAGAATATTTATTGGCAATCACGGTAATTAGTCGGCTAGGGTTGGAAATTATACGAGGCACAATAGCCACAGGTTCTATAGTTTCATAACTGTCTTTGGTTACAATAGGGGTATAAATACTTTTTCTGTAATTGTGAATATTAAATAACATCAGAGATGCTTGCTGTTTGGTAAACATATTTTGACAACTCCCCCAAGAATAATCCATATAGTTTTCTATTGGGTCAGGCAAATCTCCTGCACCATCGTTGCAAGTATTGTTATAGTTACAGCTACTAGCCTGAAATCTTGTGTTGGGAGTATCATCAATAAAATCATCAATGTTTTTATCGCAAGAAGTATTGTTTAAACCCCAGATATGAAATAAACCGAAATAATGACCCAATTCATGTACTAACGTTCTTCCAAGCCCGAATGCATTGTTGGCGGTGGCAGCACTGTTATAGCGCCCAATTGTATAATAATGAATGGCAACACCTTGTTCAGATTTTGGAAAATTTAGGCTTGTTGCATTCCAATGTTCTGCATCTTGCGGAGGGGTAGCATATCCTGCTGTAAAGGAACTTGCCCCTTGTGGATACATATCACAAATCCAAATATTAAGATATTGGTCTGTATTCCATGCGTTATCCCCACCTTGGTTGTTGTATTTCATACGGGAATCATAATTTCCAGCATTGGTTTGTGAGAAGCTTGTTACATTTGTAAATTTTCTAATAATTCCATCGGTAGGCATTCCATTAGGGTCTTTATCGGCTAAAACAAAACGGATATTTAACTTTCCTGCCACGGGTAAAAATACACTTCTTGTTTTACTTGTATCAGCATTTAACCTATTGAAGTCCTCATTCAATACCTGCATTTGGCTATAAATTGTAGAATCTGGGATATTTTCTGAGGCATTGTTATAAAGAATATGAAAAACTACTTTTACCTCAAAAATGGTATCATAACTATAAATAAAATCTCGCTTGTTTACCGTTCTATTGTAAAGGTTTTTCCAAGCCATCGTTTGCTGTTCTAAGGCTTTTGCACGCTCAGGGTTGGCATTCATCATATCATCAAACCCACATTTAAAATCAGGTACTTGAGATTTTAAAGCAACGGTTGAAAGTATTAAAATTAAGAGTAGGAGTAGTTTCATTTAGGTATTAACAAAGGTAAGATATTATTTATCAGTTTCCTGTAAAATTTGCTTTGCGCTTTTCGTTGAAAGCTGCAACTCCCTCCTTGTAGTCATCAGAATTACCTGCAATCTCCTGGCAATATGCCTCGTATTGCAACATGGTGTCTAAATCACTGTATGTTGATTTATTGAGCATACTTTTAATTAAACCAATAGCCTTTGTAGGCGCTTTCGCGTAATAATTGGCAATTTCCATTGTGGTGTTTTCCAATTCTTCAGCAGGGCAAACACGATTAACTATACCTAACGTCAAAGCCTCTTGCGCAGTAATTTTACTAGCCATAGTTGCCATCTCAAATGCCCTGGCAGAACCAACTACTCTCGGTAAAAAGTAGGAAGACCCACTATCTAAAACTAAGCCTACATTCACAAAAACCTCAATCATGCTCGCTTTTTCTGAGGCAACAATAAAATCACTGGCCAAAGCCAAAGAGCACCCGGCACCAGCAGCAACACCGTTTAGCATACAAATAATTGGCTTTGGCATATTGCGCATCGCTTTTATAATTGGGTTGTACCTTTTATACAAAGAGTCTGAAAGTGAGCGGTTTTTAGAACCAGCAATAGCTTTTAAGTCTTGTCCACTGCAAAATGCCTTACCTGCTCCTGTAAGAATTATTACTCTTACATTATTGTCTCTTGTTACTTGTTTTAATGCATCTTGCAACTCATAGCTTTGCTCATCATTAAAGGCATTAAAAACATCTGGTCTGTTTAAGGTGATAGTGGCAATGTTATTGTCAATATTTAATAAAATATTTTGGTATGAACTCATATTATTGGCAATATTACAAAAATGCCAATCAAAGCACCAAAGAGAATTTCAGAAAATGTGTGGGCATTTAACAAAAGGCGAGCACTGGCAGTGATACCAGCAATGAAAAATAAAATGGCGGCCACCAAAATCATCTGATTGTTATGCCATGTTAGTCCCTCTTTAAAAAAAGCCGCAGCACCACCAACAATGGCCATAATATGTGCGCTTGGTTTGGTATAAAAAAGTAACAAAGTATTGATCAACAGTGCCAATCCAGCACATAAAACTAACTTGGCTACAAAAAGGAATGAAGGGCTTTCCCATAAGTTAAAAGCAGTGATGCCCATTAAAATTGCGATAAAAGCAAATGGTAGTGTCCGCTGTTTTTTATCAGGAATTTGCCAACTGGTGATATATCCTGAACGTTTAAAAGTATAAATACACAGAATGGGGATAACAATGAGGCTAATGAGTAAAAGCAAAAATATTTGTATCAGATACATTCCTTCTATGCGCCCATGTAAGCTTGGGTGTATAAAAATAGCTAAACAACAAATATAAAAATTAAAAAAAAGTGGATGGAAAATGTAAGAAATAAAATGAGCCAAAGCTTTCAAAACTTTATTCTTACTTAGTTTCGGTAAGCTACCTGCTTTACCGCCTCTATTATGCGGGCAACAGAAGGTAAAAAAGCCTCAACCAAAGTAGAAGCATAAGGTAAAGGCACATCTCTCGTAGTAACCCTTAAAATTGGAGCGTCCAAGTAATCAAATGCTTGTTTTTGAACCATATAAGTTATTTCTGAACTGATGGAAGCTAAAGGCCATGCCTCCTCTACAATCACCAATCTATTGGTTTTTTTCAAACTTTCAATAACTGTTTCGTAATCCAACGGTCTAACCGTTCTCATATCAATTAGCTCCGCTTCAATATTATCTTTAGCCAACTCTTCAACCGCCTCAATACAACGCAGCATCATTTTACCAAAAGAAACTATGGTAACATCTTTACCTTCTTTTACAACTTTTGCTTTGCCAATGGGGGTAGTGTATTCCTCTTCAGGAATCATTCCTTTTAATCCATACATCTGCTCAGATTCCATAAAAATTACAGGGTCATTGTCTCTAATACTTGACTTTAATAAACCTTTAGCATCTTCTGGGTTGGAAGGAACAACTACTTTTAATCCGGGAGTGTTGGCATACCAATTTTCAAAATTCTGTGAATGTTGCGCCCCCAATTGTCCTGCAGAACCAGTAGGGCCCCTAAAAACAATAGGGTTCTTAAACTGACCGCCACTCATACTGTTTATTTTTGCTGAGGCATTTATAATTTGATCGATGGCCACTAATGAAAAATTGAAAGTCATAAATTCAATTACTGGGCGTAATCCATTCATAGCAGCACCAACACCGATACCTGCAAAGCCTAATTCAGCAATGGGTGTATCAATTACTCTTCTTTCTCCAAACTCCTCTAACATGCCTTGGCTAACTTTATAAGCACCATTGTATTCGGCAACTTCTTCTCCCATCAAGAAAACATTCTCGTCTCTACGCATTTCTTCTTGCAATGCTTCTCTTAATGCTTCTCTAAACTGAACTTCTTTCATGCTATTGTGTAATTTTTAAGCGAGGCAAATATAGGCTCAATATTAAAATTGAACAAGATTAAATGAAGGGTTTCATGGAAGATTTTAATTCCGATAAAAATAATGCAAACTAAGGCAATGAAGACTTGAAATTATTGTAAGATGGTATGTTTCTATTACCAACTCTACCTCCTAATTCACTCCATTTGGCTTGAATGTTTGCAACTCTGTCTCCTGGATCTGGGTGTGTACTTAGGAATGTAGGAGTTCCTCCTGATTGACCATCGGCAATTAATTTTTCAAAAAAGCGACTGGCACCTCTTGCATCATATTCTGTCGGGTAAAGGTATATTACAGAATACTCGTCAGCCTCTGTTTCAGCTTTTCTGCCATATTGCAATTCTTTTAATTGAACGGCTATTCTTGCAACCGCACCTTTATCTTGTCCAAAAATAATATTCAAAAGTGTTTGAATACCATATTGTCTTGTCATCGCATCAGTAGAATGTCTTTTATCCGCATGTGCTATTTCATGTCCCATTACACCTGCCAATTCATCTTCTGATTCTAAAAATTTTATCAAACCAGTATAAACATAGATGTAACCACCTGGCGTACAAAATGCGTTAAGGGTGGAATCTTCTTTTATTATATGAATTTCCCAAACAAACTCGTTGCGATAATTTACCTTCCCACTATTAAGAATGGCATTGGTTATTCTTCTTAAATGTTGATACGCTGCAGGGTAAGCATTAGAATCTAAAATAGGATAAGTGGCAGGATCTGCCTCAATTTCGGCATCTACTTGCGCACCCAGTTGCTTATCATCCGCTATACTAAAAATGTTAAAATCACCATCTTTATCTTTGCATTGACTAAACCCAACACTCAGTGTAATGGCTACTATGGCTGTATATATTATTTTTTTCATGCTGCTTATAATTTTACAAAACTATTAAATTAAGTTTTGATCTTAATTTTATATTAACAATTATTATTCCATAATGTTATATTAATTTTTTCAATTTTAAAATGGATAGTCCAAACCAAAATTTAGACACGTTTGATTTTTTATGAAACCCGCTTTTCCTATTTCTGTAATTATCCAACGCTGATCTTTTGGCAAGGCAGGGTTGTGCATTCTAATTCCCCAGTCTAAACGCACCATTAAAAATTTAAAATCCATTCTTAGTCCTATGCCAGTATTGAAAGCCGTACTGTTTAAAATATTATTAAACCTAAATTTTTCAAGGTCTGAGTTGGCTTCTACTAAGTTCCAAATATTTCCACCATCGGCAAAAAGTGCCATTTCTGCTTTATTTTTTATCAATGCAAATCGATATTCAATATTAGCCAAAATCAAAATCTCTCCAGTTCTGTTCAAACTAATTGAGTTTGTGGTATCCTGAAAATTGCCTGGTCCCATGGATCGAGGATTCCAGCCTCTTAAACTATTAGCACCTCCGATAAAATATCGTTTATCTATTGGTAAATATTCTCTGTTGCCATAAGGAAATGCCATGCCAACATTGGCTCTGTAAACAAATGTATTGTTCTCATCTATCTTTTTCGTCAGCCGAATATCAATATCGCTTTTCACATATTGAGAAAAAGGAACGTTGAACACTAAATATGTTCCTAGTGTATCTTTTTTAAAATTGGCAATTTTTGACAATGCATACAAACTATTTCCTCCTAATTCTAAGACATTGGTCCTTATGTACCATGTCCTTTTAGAACTCCGTTTAGACACTCTGTTAGTATAATAGCTAATGTGCGATGAAGTTAGTAAATTTCTAGCAAATATTATTGAAATAAATTTTTGTTGTTCAGCATCAAGTTTATTGAAAAAACTTGGAGTAATTGTGGATCGGTTAAAATTTATCTCAATCGGTGTTAGTAACCAGTTATTTTGTTTCTTCTTATTGATAACATAAGTTAGGTTTAATGGTAAAATGTTTCTTTTATAATCTTGGTTTCTTTGATAGATATAGGAAACATTAATTTGAGTAGAAAGATTAATTACTTTGGGGTTTTTATCTAAGTGTTTTAACACTTTACTACCTGGTAGCCTAAGGCGACCGTTAACAGATTGTTCAAAAATTGTGCTTCCGCCATTACCAAATTGTGCCTGAAAGCTGGTTACAGCTGATATGTCCAATTGTTCTGCATGACCGAAAGTATTTCTGTTGACGTAAGTAAGTGCATTTCCAACACCATAATTTCTTCGTTGGTTATCCTGAGCCAAACTTGGGTTATAAGATAAAATGCCTTGAGGTTCAATAGAATAAGATTGTTTGGTATAAGGCACCAAGTAAATATGTACATCTAAGGTATGTAAAGTGTCCTCATCACTTGGTTTAAAGCCAATATCAATAACCCTAAACAGGCTTAACTCTGTTAATTTGGCATACATTTTATCAATGTCTTTTTGGGCAAATAAAGAATCCTTAAAAGTGTAAATCCGTTTATTTAACAAGTCAATATCTAATGGGTAACCAATTAAGTCAAATTTATTGCTACCCATAGTAACTGTTTCAATTCTATTTTTTGAATATACCTCAATTACAGGAAAAGTAACATGCGTTTCACCATAACGCATAACCCGGTGTTCTTCTCCATTTTCTGGGCTGATGATATAGCATTCTATATCTACTTTTTTGTTAGAAGAATCCAAATCAAATTCTATATACTCCTTCCCAAAATAAAAGTATCCACTATTTCGCATGAGGTCATTTATTCTATTTCGCTCTGCAGTTATCTCATCAAAATCAATTTGATTGCCTGACTTTAAAATTTGATTTTTATTTTTAGTGCCTATTAAAGAATCCACCGCATATTCACTACTTAAAATATTATATTGATTGATAGTATAAAAATCTTTGGGCTTGATGATATAAGCGATAAACGCTCTACGCCTTCTCTTTCCTTTGGTTTTTACAGTGTAAGAAACTTCATTGTTAAAAAAGCCTTTGTTAAACATTAATTGCTCAATGTTTCTAACAGATTTTTCTATCTCAATGGTATCAAGTAGAACTGGGGCTTCTCCAACTTTTTCTCTTAAAAATTTTCTAATTCTTTTTGTTTCATTTTTTTTAGGATTACTTTTGGATGTCCCTAAGCTATAGGCCCTTAAATGAAAACTGTAGAAGCCTAAAACCTTTCTGTTGCGCCTGGTTCTAACCTGTTCCTGAATTTGATTTATTTTAGGTTTTCTAATTGGTTCTTCTACCTTAATTTTGTAACTCTTTAAAAGATATTTATTTTTAGGAACTGCCTTGTACGGAGAACAAGCTTGGAAAGCTAAAATAAGCATTGCAGAAAGAACCCAAAACAAATGCTTAGTCCGAACAGAATAAAATATCTCAAAAGTCTTCACCTTAAAAAGTATCGGCAAAAATACAGCCATTTTTTGGTTGAAGGCAACAAGATAGTCAATGAATTTTTGAAACACAATTTTGAACTGAAAGAGTTATTGTTAAACAAGAATGAAGCCAGAGAATTTAGGGAAGTTGACCCTTCTAAAATAACGTTTGTAACTGCTGAAATATTGCAAAAAATTACTGCTTTTAAAACCCGTCAAGATGTAATAGCCGTTTTTTCTTTTAAAAACAACAAGCTACCAATTGATTTTAATCAATCAATTTTAGTGCTAGATGGCATAAATGACCCTAGTAACTTGGGTGCGTTGATTAGAATTGCTGCTTGGTATAATATTAAGCAAATTGTATGTTCAGAAAAGGTGGTTGATGAATACAATCCTAAAACAATAGCCGCATCAATGGGTAATTTAAGTCAAACTAATATTTTTCGCGGAAATTTATTAGAAATTCTTAAGGGTTATCCTCATACTATTTACGCTTGTACATTAAAAGGAAGAAGTATTTACACCATAAAAAGAGATAAAAAAAGAGCTATATGCCTAGTGATTGGCAGCGAGTCTCATGGAATTTCAGATGAATTACTGGCAGGCCTACCTATAATGATGGAAATTACCATTCCAAAATTAGCTGATGTAGAGTCTTTAAATGCAGCTGTGGCTGCTGGAATTGTGATTGATCGATTAATAGAATGAGTAAAAAACTGCTGATCATTGGTGCAGGAATAAGTGGAGTAACTTTGGCGCATTATGCCCATTTAGAGGGAATAGAAACTACAATTATAGACGGAAATGCACCCAATACTGCCAGTAAAATTGCCGCTGGAGTTATTAATCCATTATCCATGAGTCGCAAAAAAGTAATATGGAAAGGAGAGGAGTTTGCCAAAGAAGCATGGAGGTTTTACAAATCTATTGACAATGGTTTTATTGCCAAGGAAAGAATGTTTTTTTATGGAAATTCTCAAAAAGAGATCAATGAATGGGAGACGAGCAATGCCAATGAACGTGGGTTTTTGGAGTATAAAATGGATAATTCGGCTTACGGAGGTTTTGAAATTGTAAATTCAGGTTGGATTGATAGCAGACGTTATTTAAAAACCTTAGACAATCTTAAAGTTCATCAAGGTTTTGGAGAAATTAATTTGGATAAGGATTTACCCGAATTAAAAAAAGAATACGATTGGGTTGTTTTGGCAACAGGTTTTGATGGTATTGGGAATTTGCAGCAATTGTACCGTTCAGATTTATTTAAACCAGTTTTAGGAGATGTTTTAACTGTAAAAATCAATAATGTTAATCGTTTTACACATTTTGAAGGAATTTTTATAATACCGATGGAAGAACATGGAATATTTAAACTGGGCAGCACCTATATTCATGGTTTTACAAGCACTGAGCCACAAGAAAAAAATAAATTGACCTTATTACAAAAGGCGAAAGATCAAAATATCGAGGTTGTTTCTGTTTTGAAACATGAAACTGCCGTTAGGCCGGCTAGTTTTGACAGATTTCCTTTAATTGGCGCAATAGAAAGGCAACAGAAACTGTTTTTATTTTCTGGAATGGGTTCAAGAGCACTACTCTACTCACCTTTAATGGCAAAGCAATTGCTTGAATTAATGCAATTTAATATTTCCGTTTGGAAAGAGGTGGATTTAAGAAGAGCTTTGCCTAAAACATAAAGTACTATGTTAAAATTTCGCAAGCTTTGGTGCAAGCCATTTCTTCCGCTTTCTTTTTAGAAAGATGCTCATGGTTGGCAATTTCTTTACCGGCAACAATCACTGAAATTTTATATAAAATTCTATTGTTAGATGGGATTTCATCGCATTTTAACTCTAACTCTTGGTGCATTTTTTGACACCATTTAAAAAGTTTGCCTTTATAGCTAATTTCTTCTGCTTCTAAATGCTCAATATCAATATAAGAGCGAAAAATACGTTTTTCGAAAAAATTATAAGTAAACTTATAGCCTTTATCCAAATATATAGCACCAAACAATGCTTCTATAGCATTGCCACTAATCTGAGAGATGAAATTTCTATTATTTTTGTGGTAAGGGTCATATTGAATATATTTTATCAGACCCATTTTTCTGGAAAGGTTACCCAAATTGTTTCTGCTTACCACTTTGCTGCGCATCTCTGTCAAAAAACCTTCGTCTTTAAAAGGAAATTTTTTAAATAGAATTTCGGCAACAATTGAATCTAAAATGGCATCGCCCAAATACTCTAAACGTTCATTGTGTAAATGCGTATTTTTTTCTTTGCCTTTTTTACTGTGTGATGAGTGAGTAAGTGCTTGCTGATAAATTTTTACTTTTCCAGGTACAAAACCGAGTAAATTATTAAACTCAACATACCATTTTTTCTTTTTAGAAAAATTAAGTTTGTATAAATTAATAGGGTTAAGTATCATAGCAAATGGAGCTATTAGTCCACTTTTTTGAAAATAATTGAGGCATTGTGTCCTCCAAAGCCAAATGTGTTGCTAAGTGCAGCATTTACGGTTCTTTTTTGACTTTTATTAAAAGTAAAGTTAATGTTTGGATCAAATGCCTCATCATTAACTTTATGATTAATTGTTGGCGGAATAATTCCAAAATTAATGGCCTTGATTGCAGCAATTGCTTCAATAGCACCTGCTCCCCCGAGTAAATGTCCAGTCATACTTTTGGTTGAACTGATATTTAATTTAAGAGCATGTTCGCCAAAAACATTTTGTATGGCTTTAATTTCAGCAATATCACCTAATGGGGTAGATGTACCATGGGTATTGATATAGTCAATATCTGATGGATTTAAATTGGCCTCTTTTAATGCATTCTTCATTACGGCTATGACACCCAATCCTTCTGGGTGTGGCGCTGTAATGTGATAAGCATCTGCAGTGGCAGAAGCACCAACCACCTCGGCATAAATTTTTGCGCCACGGGCTTTAGCATGTTCATACTCTTCAAGTATTAATGCTGCACTGCCTTCACCCAAAACAAATCCGTCTCTTTCCTTATCATAAGGTTTCGAGGCAGTTTTAAAATTTTCATTGTTTTCTGATAACGCTTTCATAGAATTAAAACCACCAACGGCAGCTTCAGTAATACATGCTTCACTGCCACCAGTAACAATAACATCTGCTTTGTCTAATCTAATTAAATTAAAAGCATCCATTAAACTGTGAGAGCTTGTGGCACAAGCAGAAACAACGCTGTAGTTTGGCCCTCTAAAACCGTATTTGATGGATATATAGCCAGAGGCAATATCTCCAATCATTTTTGGAATAAGGAAAGGTGTAAATCGAGGAATTCCATCACCTTTGGCATAATCTGATATTTCTTGAGAAAAGGAGGTAAGTCCTCCAATCCCAGTACCCCAAATAACACCAACGCGATCTGGATCAATTTTACTCTCAACCAAACCTGCATCTGCGACAGCTTGGTCGGAAGTATAAATAGCATAATGTGTAAAAGGATCCATCCTGCGAGCTTCTTTCCTATCAATATGGTCTTCTATATTGAAATCCTTTACCTCGCAGGCAAACCTTGTTTTGAAATTAGTTGCATCAAAGCGGGTAATAGGCGCGGCACCACTAACTCCATTAATCAAATTGTCCCAATATATATCAGGATTGTTGCCTATTGGAGTAAGCGCTCCTATGCCCGTTACTACTACCCGTTTTAATTGCATACTGCGATTGTAAGTTATTTATTACCTTCTATGTAAGTAATTGCTTCACCCACAGTGCTGATTTTTTCGGCTTGATCATCTGGAATTGCGATGTTAAACTCTTTTTCAAATTCCATGATAAGCTCAACTGTATCAAGCGAATCTGCACCTAAATCATTCGTGAAGCTCGCTTCTGGATTTACTTCTGATTCATCCACTCCTAGCTTATCTACGATGATTGCTTTTACTTTTTCTGAAACTGTTGACATTGTTAATTATTTTTTATTGGTTAATGTAGGCGCAAATAACAACTTTTTGGTTTATTTATACAAATCAATTTATTTTTATATTTATGAACATGACTTAGATAATATACAGATGTATTAAAACTATTCAATTTGTTCGTCAATATTTAGGCTCTTTCATCACCTATATTTCCTAAAACGAAGTCTTAGAAATTATTTGTGATTTATTGGTTTTAATTTTGTGTTGCAGTCGTGCAATTTTAATTGAATGATTGATTTAACCATCAATTTCTTAATAAACTACTTGTTTCTAATAGTTTCTTATAATATCCGTTTTCTTTTTCCATCAGAGTTTGGTGATTGCCTACTTCCACAATTATCCCTTCATTCAGTACCATAATTTTGGTGGCATTGCGAATGGTGGACAACCTATGGGCAATAACAATGCTCGTTCTTCCTTTCATTAACTCTTCCAGTGCATTTTGTACCAACAATTCACTTTCATTATCTAAACTACTAGTAGCCTCATCTAATATCAAATATTGCGGGTTTTTAAGCAAGGCGCGTGCAATTGCAATGCGTTGCCTTTGCCCACCGCTTAATTGCACTCCTCTTTCTCCCACCAAGGTTTCAAAACCATCTGGAAAAGAATTGATAAAATCTAAAGCATTGGCTTTTTTTGCAGCATCTAAAACTTCTTCTTTGTTTGCTTTGGAATTACCATACAAAATGTTTTCATAAATACTGCTGGCAAATAGCATCACCTCTTGTGGTACATATGCAAATAATGAGCGATAGGTTTGCAATGGGATATCTTGGGTTTTGACATCGCCAATCATAATACTGCCTTTATCCGGCTCGTAAAAACGCATGGCCAAGGCTGCAATAGTGCTTTTCCCACTTCCGCTACTGCCCACAATGGCCATTTGTTCGCCATGATTTAGTGTAAAAGAAACATCTTTGATAACCTTAAAACTAGGTCTGCTAGGGTAGGAGAATTCAATGTTTTTAAAAGTTAAATTTTGCTGAATTTCAACTGTTTTATTATCTTCTTTATAAGGCTCTGTATCGATTTTAAGCAATTCTCTAATTCTTTGCGTTGCCCCTAAAGTTTTTTGAAACTGACCAAACATATTGGCAAAACCAGCAAACGTTCCGCCAACAAAAGTGCTGTAAACCACAAACTGAATTAAATCCCCAAGACTTAATTCACCCACTGCTATCATTTTTCCTGCATACCAAACAACAAAACCAATGGTTCCAAAAACCAAAAAAATCATACTAGAAATAAAAAGCCCTCTAAAAACTGCATTTTGAATAGCAAAACTGACTAAACTTTTAATGCTTTTGCCATATTTATTAATTTCTAAGGGCTCATTGGTAAAAGCTTTTACAACAGCAATGGCCGTAAAACTTTCTTGCAATATATTGCCTGTATCAGCCAACATATCGGTTTCCTTTCTTGCCAATTTTCTAATTTTAGTACCAAAAAAGAACGCGGTCAATGCTAAAAGAGGTACTACGCTTAACATAACCAAGGCCAATTCTTTGGAAATCCAAAAAATCATCCCAATACCAATAACAAGAGTCAATATTCCTCTCAAAAATTCAGCTAGGGTAACGGATACGGTATCCTGAATTTGTCCAGCATCGGCTGCTAATCTGCTGGTTAAATCACCAACTCGTTGTTCATTAAAAAAAGTCATCGGCATGTGCACTAATTTTGAAAAAAGATGCACCCTTAAATCAGAAGTAGCTTTGATACCTGCGTTGCTGAGCAAGTACAAACGCATATAAGAAAAAACAAATTGAAAAGTTAATTGTATTAAAATTAAAATGAGCAATGTATTGAGTGTCCAGGAATCAGGTAAAGCAATTTTACCGCTGTCAAACGCAAAATTTTTGAATCCTTCAATACCACTATCTGCTAAACCTTTCCCCGCCACATCAACCATTTTTCCCACTAAAAAAGGGAATGCCATTGTTGAAAAGGCGGATAGAGATATAAAAATCAGGCCACCAATAAAATAACCCTTATACGGCAACAAGTATTTGAAAATACTGAGTGCTTCTTTTAGGTTTTCTTTGTTAATCTTTGCTTTGGGTATATCTCGGTCTTCTCTTGGTCCTGCCATTATTTATGTTCTATTAAATCGCTATTTGCGTATTGTTCAAGGTAATTATATTTTTCTGTTAATTGTCCTTCCTTTAAAATTGTTGCACCTTCAAGAATGGAGCTTTCTGCTTTAAAAATCTCAGGAAATACTTTGGTAACTAAATCTTGTCCAAAAAGCTCTGAAGCATCTTTAGGAAGCTCACAAGGCAAATTGGAGACTGCCATAATATCAACGCTGTTTTTGGAATAAGGTTCACAAGGTTTGAGGTTAATTTTATCCCAGCCAATAACTGGTTTGGCAATGGTTGTAGCTTGGTATGTAATAGGAATAGACCCATCTACATCACAAGAAATATCGGCAATGACTTTTATATTAAAATTAGGTTTGGCAGTATCAGCTTTATTAAAAAATGAGGGCATATCTTGTACCCAAAAAATTCCGTTTATCATTAAATCAGTGTTTTCATAAAAAGCTTCAAAATTAACTTCATAAGCTACATGGTTCTGATGAAAATGATTTCTATTATATGGCTTTTTATCTTTTCTAGCATATATATCTTCAGATTTTAGATGGACAAATTGAGCTTTACCTTTCTCCGTTAAATATTGTTCCTTATCAACTTGCTCAATACCAGCGTCATGCAGCAATTGAAGCGCACCTTTTGCCACTCTTCCTCCCCCCGTAAGCACAATTTGCATAGCCGGAAAATCAACAGATTGCAATGTTTCAACCAATTCTTGATAGTTATTGTGTGAATGGGCGGGTTTTAAAAAAAACAAGTCTGATTTTTTCCCATAAGTAAGCAATCCGTTATAAGCACCCACAATGCCCGCGTGATAACCAAAACCTAAAATTCTGGTATCATTTTCCATCAATTTTTCATAATCAATCAAGGTGATGTCCTTTTCAATCATTGCTTGAAACATTCGGTGATTGCTGGATTGCTTTTTGATAGTATGGGAAAAAAAGAAATATGTTTTGTTGGGTATAAGAAACTCTAATGGAACTTCTTTTACTCCATATAAAATATCGCAGTTGGAAACTTCTTGACCAATAATGCACCCCGCATTTTTATATTCCTCGTCAGTAAAAATCCTATCTCCACTACTTTCCACCCAAATCTCTATCTGGTTGGCGTATTTTTGCAGTAAGAAAGAACAATTAGTGGGGGTTAAAGGAGCTCTTTTGTCAGCAGGCTGTTTGTTTTCTTTAATAATAGCTATTTTCAGCATTAGGGCGCAAATTTACATGAAAGATTTTCACAAAAAAGGCATTATATTTGCAGTTAGATGAATGGTTAATTTTTAATGTTGAATTTTTAATTCTTACATTACTAATCATTAAACATTTACAATTAATAATTAATTGGGGCTGACTGGATTTGACAGGAGGTTTGTTGAATATGTAAGCATGTAGCGCTTTGATTTCCATGCGCTTTAATATCGGAATTCAAAAAACAAAAGGCGATAACAACTTCGCTATGGCAGCCTAATCTTAGAGATTACGCATACCATGCATCCTCAATGATGTAGCCTAATTGGTCATTGAATCAGGGTGCTCAAACACAATAGGGTATCAACTTGGAATATCTGTTACCAAGATTGATTATTAGCAGGTCAAGAGAAAGGGTAGGTTTGTTTGGCACCTTACTTTCTTCCAAAATCAAGTTTAAACTAAACATGTAGAAGGCGTAATTTTAGCGCTTCACTGGACCAGGGTTCGACTCCCTGCAGCTCCACTATTAGAACCCGTAACTATTTGATTATTATAGTTTACGGGTTTTTTATTTATTATCCACCACCACCACAGCACTACGGAAAGTGATTTTTGTCAAAAATTATTAATGTAATTGCAATGACATTTATTAGATTGCATTTATTGTATTCTTAATTAGACAAGTAGTCTAAAATAGTATTCCCTTGATTTCTTGGTTACTTAATTCAGAGTAAACACATTCAAGGGTAGCTCCAGCGGTATTTCCTATCCTAAAATCACCAATCAGTTTAGGGAGGCTAAAAAGGGTTAAGTGTTAGGTTTCACAAGGTTGTTCCCTGTACCTTGTTTTAAACTTATGGTTCAAATTTAAGGTTTTATTTTTAAATCCTTCTGGTTTTTCTTTGAATATTTCAGGGTCTAGTTCATACCATTTTTCTACTGCGTTAAAAGGTGTTTTGACGTTCAGTTCCCTTCTTAGGCTTCCATGTCTTCTATAAAGGTTATAGTGGATTAAGAACCTTGTTAAATCTTCATCCATCTCTTTTAAAGAAGTGTAATTTGTTCTTTTTATAGTTCCTTTTTTTATTATATTAACCTGACGGGTTTTTATCGGAATTAATTTATGCCGCATACTGAATATCTGGATGTTTGAAGTATTTAGCTACTCTAGCCGGATTTTCCACTAGCATTTCCATGTGATTTTTCACATTTTCTTCTAATTTGGATACATTTTTAGGTGATGGTTTTGCCGATAATCCCTGTTTTAGGTCCCAGTTCAGATATTCATCCGGATTTTTCTCAGGAGAATAAGCGGGCAAATGAAAAACTGCTATTTTGTCTTTAATTTCCTTTTTTGCGAGCCATTCTTTAACCACTTTGCTATGATGTACCCGTAAATTGTCCAAAATTAAAAAGATTTTCTTTTCACTTCCTTTTATAAGTTGTTCCATGAATTCAATAAGTTTTTGCGAGTTCATGTTTGTGGAATAAATCATAAACTGGACTTTACCTTGGTTCGTAACTGTTGATATCATATTGACTGAAAAACGTTTAGACATAATCTTTTTTACGGGAGTTTTTCCTTTGGGAGCGTATGAACGCCCATGTTGGCAGTTATTTCTAACCCCTGTTTCATCTCCCCAATGAATTACAGCATCTTCCTTTTTTGCATCTTCCTTAATTTTTGGATACGCTTCATCAAGCCATTTCTGAACTTTTTTATCACATTGTTCATAAGCTTTTTTCTTTGGCTTTTGAGGTGTAAAGCCCCATTTGCGCAAATAATCGCCCATTGTGTTGATGGCTAAAACAACCTTAAACTCCCTTTCCACAAGCTCTTTTACAGCCTTTCTTGTCCAAAGTGCAAAATCTAACTTCAATTGTTCTGGCATTTTATCAACAATCATGCTTTGGATTTCCTTTTCCTGTTGAGTATTCAAGAGTTTCTTATCTTCTGATTTCACTCCAGTCTTTTTTCCCTTTAAGGCCTCAAAACCACCCTTTTTATATGAAATATTCCACCCACAAATTGTTTCCTTTTTAACCCCAATTATTTCTGCAACTTCATACTGCTTCCTTCCTGATTGCAAAAGTAGAATTGCGCGTTTGCGAATTAAAAATCTTGTTGATTCACTAACACTTCTAAAGTCATTTTTTTCCATGCACAAATATACATAAATTACTTTAGATTACCGCTAGGTTAATAATAAAGAAGTAGGTTTTTAGTTGATTATGACTAGTTTTCTTTTTACCTCTCCAATCGAGATGGTGTACATTCCTTCTGGAAGACTTAAGTTTTCAATGGTTAATATACTATTATTGACTTCCAAAGAATTATCAAAAGCAACGGCTCCATTTTGATTGAAAATAATTATCCGTTTTGCGCCTCTGGTCAAGCCTTTTATTGTAATCGGTGTTCCAGTTTGGGAAGGTACAGGATAGATAATGAAGTTGTTTAAATTGTTACCATCTAAAGTTATAGTTTCAGAGATGATATTTCTTTCTCCATTGAGGGTATGCTCCATTAATCGCACATATAGTTCATTGCCCTTTTCTTTGCTTGGTAATTTAAATGTGGAATAGTATTTCGTTGAGCCATTGGAGCCAATAGGCGCGATTGAATCGCCTGTATGGAATGTTCTATTGTTATTAGACCATTGAACTAGGTATGATTTAATGCCTTGTTCAGCGAGCGTTATCCAATTTACATATATTTCGGAGTTAGAAATATCGCTAAAGGAAGCATTGAAGTACGCCAATTCTACTGGCAGAACAGCACATAGCAAATTAACCGTAGTACTATCGGATAACAAACATCCAAACCCTGACGTATCTACGACATTCAGGTAAACTGGGTAGGAGCCTTGTAGAGCGTACCTGACATTAAATGTGCCTCTCAGGTCTAAGCCGGATCGTAAAATCGTGTCTCCTCCTGGTATTTGCCATGTATAGCGGAAACTGGAAGAGGCGGGACCATTGGCCCCAATTATTGCATTTTGTTGGCAAGAATCTATGTAAGTGACCGGTTTAATGGTAATATCAGGTTTATTTGTGACCCTTACCTTAAAGGATCTTGAACTGGTGGCTTTAATTGGACAATAATTGTCTGCTACATTTGCTGAAAAATAGTAATCTCGGTTTGGAGTGACGTTCGAATCTGGTTTCCAGCAGAACTCTCCTGTCTTATTTGCTGAGCTTGGGTTTTTAATGGTAAAAGTAGCTTTTGGTATTCCTTTATTCCAAGTTAGGGTTAGCGTGTCATTATTCGCATCAGTAGTAACTATATCATAACAAATAGATTGTCCAAGGCAAATAGAAGTATCTGTTGGTCCAGATATAACTGGTGTTTTGTTTATTGGGCAGCTCTCTACAATGAGTTGCATGTCCCTTCGTATAACTCCAACGACCAGCAGTGTGCCGCTTGCGGTGCGCCTATATTCCGTGGCTTGCACAACAATAACACCCACTTCGGAGCAGCTAGAGGGGGTGAAAATTACATCTCCAGTCAAGCTGTCGAGATAGAATCCCTCAGGAGTGGTCAAGCCTGGTTTTGGAGTACAGGTGACAACTGCAGTAGGACAAAACGGTGTCATGGGTATTTTAGCTGTTAGGGGCGAGGTATAGGCCAATGTATTGGTCCTGCTAGTGCCTAATGGGAGTTCAAGGGAATAACCTAAACTATCATATTCAACGGTATCTTTACATCCATTGTTGAAGTAATAGGGTTGATTGCAACAGATAAATGCAACAGGGGTGCTAGTTATTAGTGGTGAACTATTTGCTTTACTTGCAAAGGAGTCAATATTACAAATGTTAAGCATCGAATAAGTATAAAACCTTCGAGATGCTTGGCCTGTGGTAATTGCACCGTTTCTGCAACAGAGATCCCAGCTAAAATAAACTTCACAACAACCCGATGAAGCCCAATTTCTGTAAGGATTTCTTGATAAATCAACGGTTCCTTCAAAAGTATGCTCTTCTATGCCTTTTCCAGTTGCATTTGTGTTAGATGGAGTGCAGGGGGCCGTTGTACCCGCACAATAGCTAGATATGTTTTTAACACCAACTGAAGTAAGTGTTAATGTAACACCAGAAGAACAGCCGTTGTTTGTAGAAATAGTTGCATTAGTCGTACTAAGACTAATACCCCTACAATCTCGGTATATTTTAACAGTGATCTTGTAATTCTGTCCACCTGTGTTTACGTAAGTAATATCACTACCCATGACATGTGTTGCTTGAACAGCAATGGTTTGTGCTAGGAAAACAAATATACATAACAGTTTAATTTTATTGTATAAATTCATAACAAGTGCAAATGCAAATAAATAGTTTACATATATCCTAATTAATTAAACAAAAAAATTTATAAAGTTTAATATTCTTAATATTTGATTTATAAAGACTTGTCTAAAAGTGCAATCATATACAAAAGTATATTTTAATATAACTTATTCAAAATTTGTACCGTTAAAATTAACGAATAACACATGATTTAATTGAGGTATTATACATTTATATAGGATCAAATGCACATAAAATGACTTGGTATAATGCCATAAAATAAATCCAATATTATTTGAACTTTCTTTTATTCAGCTTGGTTTGGTGGGACTTAAGACCTTTTTGTTAAAGTAGAATCCTAGCTAGGCACTTAGATAATTTTTACCATTGATGCATCAACTCCTAGTCTAAAACATTGTTAATATTTATGCTTCTTCATATAAAAATTGACCTTAATAACTTTCTTAATTGGAAAGGGTTTTATTGAGTCAAAATTAAACATTTTGTTTAGTAATTTAATTTTTTGTTAACTAATTGTTCAGTGTTAATTTTAGTTTAAAGTATTACTTAGGATTTTATTAATGATACTTTAAATTCGCACATACTATTCTTTCAAAACCTTCCAAACTATACCGGAGGTTTTTAAATAATAAATTCCTGCTGGTAGTTTTGATACATCAATGGTTTCTTGATTTTGAACTTGTTGCGTTAAAATCAATTTACCATGCAAGTCATATAAATAAACGGTTTCCGATAACTTATCACTAAAGGCAACGTACAAGGAATTGTTAAATGGGTTGGGATAAACAACAGGGTTTGTTTCTGTTAAAATACTGGTGCTGCTAATACAAGTTTTAGAGGCTATAAAAATAGTCTTTTCAGCTTCGCAATAGTAGCTATTGATAACTTTAATTTTATAGGCTTTATTCGATTTAAAGTAATAATTGGAGGTAATCAGCTCATTATTAATGTATAATTCATTATCATTGTCCAGTTTCACTGCTAGGCTGTCATTAGCGCATATAGTGGTATCATTATATTGAAGAACAAGGGGCAAGGCTGTTTGTTTCAATTTTAATAAGCCAGAAAGGTAACAGCCATTATTGTCCTTAATTTTATAAAGAGTTTCGGCAGCAAAAGGAATATAAACAATTGAATCATTAATAAGATTGTTGTTTATCCAATATCCTTTTTGATTTGCAGGCATTGTAAGTTTAAATTTACTGCCTATACAAACCGCTGTGTCTATAATGGTAGGATAGGGCAGAGGCGTAATAATTTGCGTTTTAATGGTGTCTTGATATTGGCAACTATTAGAATCTTCTAGATAAATTAAAAGGTTGTTAGCGCCTGCTAAATATAAAAAATCTCCTAATTCTCGGTTGGTTGTAAACCATTTAGTAAAGTTATTAGGTTTGGTAATTTTTACGGTGGCTTCCGCACAAATGGATTCTGTTATTTGAGGCAATGGAATTTGCGCATATTGAAGCACTTCAAAATGATTTAATGCCACACAACCAAAACTATCTACAACCGTTACATTATGGCTGCCTCTATAGAAAATATTGGAAGCATTGCCTTTTAACGAGTTCCAATAATAAGCCTTAAACGTATCTTTTAGATTGATAGAAATTGCTGAATCTTTGCATACAATATAGCTGCTATCCAAAGGGATTTTAGGTTTTCTTAATGCAACATTCACTGCATCATCATACTGACAGCCAGCATTGCTAAAAGCACTTAATTTTATGGCAGCAGTGCTATCCACCAAAATAGAAAAATTGCTATTTTTTATATTGTTAATTGTCCATTGAAATTGATAGAAATTTTGTTTGAAGGGTGCATATGAAAGTGATTGTCCAAGACAAATATTAGAATCTCTACCCAAATTTGGCACTTGCACATTGTCAATATTAACATATATGATCACTGTGTCTTTAACTACGCGGGTCAAACTGTCAAAACTCATAGTTAGCCTAAAAGAGTCATTCTTTTGCAAGGCAATGTTTAACTGAGAGCTTGCAAATATTTTTCCTGTGGAGAATTGTTTCAACTCATATTTTACTTCGGATAGCTTGGGAGTTCCAACGGTTGAAGCCTGACCTTTGCAGAAGAACAATTGCTCTTTGATATTGTGATTTTTGATAGGAACATTGTAAAAACTAATCAAGCCAAAGCCAATGTTGTTTTTTACCCAGGGTTGATTGCCTCTTAGTCCATCATAAGAGAGTCCAGTTATTAGACAGGAATTTTTATTTAATGTTAGCACAATCTGATTGTTCTTAACAGCTCCACCTGAAATGCTTACAGTAATATCGCCTTCTATTTTAAACAGCTTTTCAAAGTTAGGATCTATATTAACGATGTCATCAGGGTTGGTTAAATTTAGCGTAATTTCAGTCTGTCTGCCATTGGAATAGTAGCATGATTTTATATTGGGAGGGTCTATATTTTCCCTTTCAGCACTCCAATAAAAATCCCTACCTACCAATTTAGACATTTGCATTCCTAATTTTTCATAACCATCGGTAAATCCATAATGACAGCCGTCATGGTTGTTTAAACCATTGGCACTAACAGTTTGGCAATTGGGTAATTTTTGTTCAAATAGTCGTTGCTTATCTCTTAATTGAAGGCTTGGAGCACCACAACCCTCTCTAACCTGAATAACATACAGTTTCTGAAATCCTGGAAAATCTTGAACCCAAGCATTGTATAAATTGGTAAATTGGGTGTCGTGTTTCACAGCATTTCCACCGTCAGATTCTCCTTGAAAATAGATAATGCCAGAGATATTGCTGTCGAGCTCAGCTTTTCTTACTCTATAAAGCAGTCTGCCATAGATAGAATACAGGTGCTCATGATTCCACGGAATTGGTTGATGTTGATCAATCCTGGTTCCACCCACGGCACCATTCAATATACAAATAGGGGTGTTAAAACTATCCAGCAAATGCTTTGCCATTACCCCAGCCCACTGACCGATAGAACCCGCGATATTTGTAAAAACTGGATCAGCGTCATGCCAAGAGGAATCGGCTAAACAAGTATTAGGGTTGTTACTGCTGCTACCAAAACTTCTGATATAACGGTCGCTGTATTTGGGGTCGAATGCGTTAAAAGAAGCAGCAACGGCATTGCTTTGCCCTTGTACCAAATAAACATCACCCACACATATTTCGCTCACTTGTTGCTTATAAGTTCCTCCACCGGTCAATTCATATTTTATGGTATAAAAGTGTTTGCCCGTTTTTAAAGTCAGGGTTTGGGTAAAATTTGCTTTGCCACCAGTGTAGGTCAAAGCATGGGTAAAGGTTTTTTCTAACACTCCATTTTTCAGCAAATTGATTTCTAGTTGAGTGTAAATATTATTGTCTACAAATCCTTTAATTTCAACAGTTGCTGTATTGGTGGCCTTATTTTGTGCAAAAAATGCTCCTTGTGTAGGCGCTTCTGTAAATACCAGTTGTGCATTGGTAGTTTGAAACAAGCCAAAGGTGATGAATAAACAGAAAATGACATTTTTTAACACTAGGCAAATATAAGGTATTTTTTTTGAAGTGATTTGGAAGGTAGAGAGCCAATCTTTGCCATTAAAAAAAAACTTATTTTATCAATTGGATAGTTATTCATGTAGAACTTATAATCAAATTAGGCAACATTCCATTCCATAAGTTTGTCTCTTTATCACAGATAATCTTAAAATCGAATAAAAACTATATTTTTGTAAAACAAATATGATAAAATTTACCATAAAATTGATGCCATTAGTATTGCTTACATTCGTTTGTGGCACTTCTAGCATTAACGCACAAATATTAAAACCCATTGGAATCAACCTAAGCGGAATAACAGATTACTCCACAGAATTTGTATTTACGGATGCCATGAAACAAAGCAGAAGCTGGATATCTTTTGACAGTGATGGGAATGGTAGCTGGAGCTCTGGAGTAAATGTACCTTTAAATGAAAAGGGCTACCCAATCAAAATTCCGTACAATAATGGCACAAACCCTCCACAAAGTGTTAGAACACTGATGATCTGGGATTTAGATACTGCAACTCCATTAGGACAGTTTAGGTTAATAGTACAAGGCAATGGGAGTGTACAGTTACGTGCCGGAGCCAATGGAACATTTGCATGCCCAGTGGATACTATCTTAACTGTAACTGGTGGCGTTATACTTAGCATTGAACTATCTGATAGTGCTAACCCTATTTCTGACATTAAATTTATTTACCCTAAATATGTTAATACATATAACAACAAAACATTTACAGACGAGTTTATTGGCTTTGTTAACGACTTTCAAACATTGAGATTTATGGATTGGCTTGGTACTAATAATTCTGAAGTAACAACATGGAATGATAGAGGAAATAATAATTATTTTACGCAAACCATAGATAATGGTGTTGCTTGGGAATATATTATTGAGCTGTGCAATCAAACCAATAAAAATGCATGGATTAATATTCCTCATAAGGCGGACAGCGGATACATAGCCAATGTAGCCAAATTGCTAGATGAACAATTAGACCCTGCGCTAAAAATATATTTAGAATTTAGCAATGAAGTTTGGAATAGCATTTTTTCGCAAAACAGTTATGCGACAAACGCAGCCACAGCTCTAGGTTATACAGGAGCAAATTGGGAAAAGGCATGGAAATATACTGCAAAACGCAGTGCAGATGTTTTTAATATTTTCAACAATCAGTTTGCCAATAAATCAAGATTAATTAAAGTAATTCCTTCCCAAGCGGCTAATAGTTGGTTGAGCAATCAAATAATTACTTATTTTGAAAATCCCACCTATAATCCAACTCAAATTAAAGCAGATGTATTGGCTATTGCGCCATATTTTGGAGGTAATGCTGCAAATAATTTGGTGCGAGATAATAAAGTAAATTCTGCTAGTATGCAGGAGATTATGGACAGCATTCACACAACTTTGGCTCAAACTTATACTTGGATGAAGGATAACAATACGGTGGCTATAAATCATAAGCTAAAACTAATGTGTTATGAAGGAGGGCAACATGTGGTTGCTACAGGAAACAATGTAAATAATGATGCTTTAACCAGCAGGTTAATAGCCGCAAATCATCACCCAGATATGCAAAATATGTATTGCGAGTATTTTAAATATTGGTATGATAGCATAGGCAATGACTTTATACACTTTTCTTCGCATTATAAATACAATAAATACGGTAGTTGGGGTGTTAAAGAAACAATGACAGATACCCTTAATCCCAAATATTTAGGTTTAAAAAGCTGTGTTTTTGCCTATAATAAACCGACCAAAGTTAGTACCCTAGCAAAGGCAAGCTCGTGGAGTATTTATCCTAACCCAGCCAAAAATCATCAACTTACCATTAATGGAGTTTTAAATATAACCTCTTTAAAGGTTTATGACGCAATGGGTAAAGAGATTCCTGTGGAAATTGTAAACAATGAAAACTCAAGGATATCTATATCCATGCCTGTCAGCGGTTTATGCATTGTAAACTGCGACAATAAAAGTGAAAGAGTTCTTGTAGAATAATGTTGCGCAATACCGGTAAAATTTTAGCTTTGCAGCTATAATAATTTCACACTTTGCTATTTGCTACTCGCCATCCCAAATTAATACTCACCTTTTTTGCATTGATTACTCTTTTCTTTGGGTATCAGATGACTCATCTTAATTTTGGGTATAATTTAGATGATTTTTTTGATAAAGATGAAAAAGAGAATCAATTTTATAATTCATTCTTTGAGCAGTTTGACCAAGCCATGCCCAATGGATTTATTCTGGGATTGCAAAGCGGTCAAACACTCAATTATGAGTTTATGCTTGAAATGGATTCGTTTTCAAAGCAGATTGAGCAATTGCCGGAAATTTCTGAATTAGCATCAATAACAAATTTACAAGCTATTCAATTGAGCGGTGGTGAGCTTATCAGTTCAAATTTATTGAGCTTGGCGAACGAGAAAGAATTTAAGTCAACCATGCAATCCTTAGATTCTACTCCTAGTCACAAATTTAGGTTTATAAGCAGGAAAGGCAAATCAACTTACGCCTATGTTCTGTTGAAGGATTCGTTGCCAATTGACGCTTTATTGAAACTTAAAAAACGCATTGATTTTATTGCTTCCAAATATTCTTTTTCTAAAATATTTTTTATTGATTTAGATTATAATAACTATCTTCTTGTAGAAAAAATAAAGAAGGATTCTACCCGATTAATGCTATTGGCTTTGGTTATAATTTTTGCATTGCTTATCTTCTTTTTTAGATCTGTAAAAGGCGTTCTTATTCCTATTGCAATTGTAATTGGCACGGTTATTTGGATTTTGGGAACGATTGCATTTTTTGATGTAGATATGAATGCACTTACCATTGCTATTCCTGTTATAGTGAGCGTTATATCTCTCAGTGATGTAATTCACATTATGAACAGGTATGGTGAGGAAAAGTCAGGTGATTCATATTCAAAAATTGTTGCCACCAAAAAGGATGTTTTACAAGCAATAATATTAACCACTTTGACTACTTGCATTGGTTTTCTATCCTTGTCATATAGCAAAATTCCGGTTTTTCAGCAGTTTGGTGGATTTACAGCTTTGGGTGTAGTTTATGCCCTTATATTGGCCTATTTTGTTTTGCCTATTATGTTAGATAGGTCTGGAAATATTAAAGAAAGTAAAGTGTTAACCAAAATTACCCCTAAACGTATTTGGGGAATGCCTACAGTCATCGTTACCGCTGTTTTTATTGTTGTTTGCGTATTAGGAATAATGCGTGTACATCATAATAATTACTTTTATGAGGATATCCATGAAGATGACGAGATAGGGCAGTCATTTTTATTTATTGAAAAGGAAATGAATGGCTTAAGGGATTTAACCATTGCAGTTACCTTAAAGGATTCAACCAAATCAGTTTTTAATGCAACAATTTTGCAGCAGCTAGGCCAATTAGAAAATTACATTGAAACCCATTACGATGCTACCATAGAAATGAGTTTGGCAAGTTATGCCAAGCAAATTAATCGCTCGCTTAACAATGGTTATGCAGCTCATTATTGTATTCCGCAGGATGAAAGCAGTGTGAATTTGATAAAAGGTACAATTATTAAAAATGCCAAAGCATTAAAAATAAGGAGCTTTGTTTCTAGAAATAAACAGGCAACTTTTATTAAAACCAAAACAAGCGACCAAGGTAGTTATGCCACTTTTGCATTAAATGATTCACTTTATGCCTATGCTTCCAGCCACTTTCCAGACTTGAATATTGCCGTAACTGGCAAAGCTCATATCATAGATATGACCAATATTAATGTTTCTGAGGGTATGATTTGGAACTTGGTGATAATTGTATTGTTCATTTTTTTAATGATGTCCTATGTTTTCAAGTCTTTCAGGCTGGGATTTATTTCCTTGATTCCGAATATATTGCCGCTACTTGCCATAACGGCCGTAGTAGGTTGGTTAGATTTCGGCATGAATGTAGCCACTACCATAGTTTATACCATTGCTTTTGGTATTGCAGTTGACGATACCATTCATTTTTTGGCAAGGTATAAAATTGAAATAGGTAAGGGCATTGAAAATAAACAAGCGATTATCAACGCTTTGCGCACAAGCGGTGGCGCGATAATGTTAACTACTATTGTTCTAGTTGCTGGATTTGGTGTGTTAATCACCTCTCATTTTTATGCAAATTACATTACTGGTTTATTGGTATGTGTGGGGATGATAACTGCTTTAGCTTGCGACTTGTATCTACTGCCTGTTATATTGAAATTGTCCGAGAGGGGGAAATGAATTACAAGGATGCCTTTTCTCTGAACAAAACCGTCACCATAAAACCTCATTTCTAATTGCCAAAAAAATAGGATATAAACTATCTTTGCACCCATATTACAAAATGATCTGGTTTTTTATCCTATTCCCAATGTTGGGTGCCTTGTTAGCTTTAAAATTCAATAAAAAAAGTTACGACCTTTCTGCACTCATGCTGTTTAGTGGGGCATATTTACTAACGGTTACCTTAGCAGGGGTTTTACCAGAAGCCGTTTCACAAACCAAAAGCGTATGGCTTTTTGTGGGAGTGGGTTATTTAATTCAACTGGTTTTAGATACTTTTAGCAAAGGAGTGGAGCATGGTCATATTCACGACACCAAAAATTTACAATTAACACCGCTCTACATTGCGCTTTGGTTGCATGCTTTTTTAGAAGGAATGCCTTTGGCCATGCTGAACGAACAATACCACATTATTTTTAATTATTTGGCCGGTTTAGCATTGCATGAAATTCCTGCCGGATTTATATTGGCTTACATTTTATTTAAAAAAGCCGATAGAAGATTGCTCACCGCTGCTTTGATTGTTTTTTATGCCTCAGCTATCCCTATTGGTTATAGTGTTTCCAATATTATCAAACAGACAAGTTGGTATAAAGAAGATTTTAAATACGTTATTTTGGCATTGTGTTCAGGTATTCTATTGCACATAGCTACCACCGTAATTTCCGAAAATTTTATACACCATTCTTTCAATAAAAAGAAATGGATTGCATTTGCAGCTGGCTTAGGAGTTGCATTAATTTCTTTACTTTCGCATCACTTTATCAATCACGCATGAATTTTGAATACATAATAGTTACCCCGCAATACGATGAAAAAATCGCATTAATTAAATTAAACAGACCTAAAGAGTTGAATGCCCTTAACCTTCAACTAATGTTGGAAATTAAACAGGCATTAATTGATTTAGATAATGATGAAAACGTTGCTGTTATTATTATTACAGGCAATGATCGCGCCTTTGCAGCAGGTGCAGACATTAAACAAATGAGTGGCAAAAATGCAGTTGACATGCTTAAAATTGACCAGTTTAGTACTTGGGATCAAATAAGAAAAACCAAAAAACCTATAATTGCTGCTGTCAGTGGGTTTGCTTTGGGTGGGGGTTGTGAGTTATGTATGATTTGCGATATGATAGTGGCTAGTGAAACTGCACAGTTTGGACAACCAGAAATTAATATTGGTGTAATGCCAGGTGCAGGCGGAACCCAAAGATTGACAAGAGCAGTGGGCAAAGCAAGGGCAATGGAAATGGTGTTGACCGGTACTTTTATATCTGCTAATGAAGCGCTGCAATATGGACTTATTAATAAGGTAGTTCCTATAGAGTTATATCTTTCAGAAACGGTAAAGTTAGCCAAAAATATAGCAGAAAAATCTCCCATTGCAGTTCAGTTAGCTAAAGAAAGTGTATTGAAAGCATTTGAAACACCTTTGCAAGAGGGGTTGTATTTTGAACGCAAAAATTTCTATATGCTTTTTGCAACTGAGGATCAAAAGGAAGGGATGAGCGCCTTTGTAGAAAAAAGAAAACCTAATTTTAAAGGTCAATAAATTTGAGCACTCAAGCGATTATTGATGCTAAACTGAAGCCTGAAATTTTTCAGAAAATAATTCAGTTTGTTGAAAGCTCCAATTTCAATGCTTTTTTAATAGGAGGGTGGGTGCGTGATATTTTTTTGTACCGCAATTCAGAAGATATTGACATTGTGGTTGAAGAAAATGGGATTGAGTTTGCAAAGGCTTTGGCAAAATTTTTAAATGTAAAATCAATTGCTGTATTCAAAACCTACGGAACAGCTCAAATCATTTACAAAGGTTTAGAAATTGAAATTGTAGGGGCAAGAAAAGAATCTTACCGCAAGGACAGTCGCAATCCTACGGTAAGTCAAGGTTCTTTAACGGACGACCAAAATAGACGTGATTTTACGATAAACTCATTAGCCATAAGCTTGCGAGCTCCTCATAATTTAATAGACCCTTTTGATGGATTGGCAGATTTGGATGCTCAAATAATCAAAACACCCTTAGACCCAGATATTACTTTTAGTGATGATCCCTTGCGCATGTTGCGTGCCATTAGGTTTGCTTCTCAGTTAGGTTTTAAGATAGAAGATGAAACTTTTAATTCTATTATTAAAAATGCCGAGAGGGTTAAAATACTCACGCAAGAACGCATTACAGTGGAGTTTAATAAAATTATGGAATCTCCAGTTCCGTCTTTAGGAATTTATTTGTTGGATCAGGCAGGAATTCTGCCCTTAATTTTCCCAGAATTGATTGAACTCAAAGGTACGGAAACCATCAAAGGCTTAAGTCATAAAGATAATTTTCATCACACCTTAGAAGTTCTTGACAACATGGCTTTTACTAGCAATAATCTATGGTTGCGTTATGCTGCATTGCTACATGACATTGCAAAACCAGCAACTAAAAGGTTTGAACCTGGAACAGGCTTTACCTTTCATGGTCATGAGTTTAAAGGCAGTTTGATGGTAAAAGAAATTTTTAAAAGATTGAAATTGCCACAAAACGAAAAAATGCGGTACGTACAAAAACTAGTTTTGTTGCATCTACGCCCAATAGCATTGACCAAAGAAATTGTTACGGACAGTGCAATTAGAAGACTGGTAGTGGATTCTGGAGAAGATATTAATGATTTGCTTGATCTATGTAAATGCGACATCACCTCTAAAAATGAAAAAAAGAAAGAAAAGTATCTTAACAATTTAGTACAGGTGCGACAGAAAATTGCAGATGTAACAGAGAGAGATAAACTTAGAAATTGGCAGCCCGCCATTACTGGCAATCATATTTTACAAACATTTGATCTCAAAAACCCAAGAGATATAGGCATTTTAAAAAATTTAATAAGAGAGGCGGTTTTAGATGGTAATGTGGCGGACACAATAGAAGCAGGGCTTGTATTTTTAAAACAAAAAGCACAGGAAATGGGTTTAAACCTAAAAAAATAGATTATACGTCCGCTACAATAGCGCAAAAAATACAGACAAAAAAAAGCTTGATATAATATCAAGCTTTTTTTTTGTCTGTTGAAAGATTAATCTAAAGTACAAGTAGTCCTATAAGTACCTGCAGACCCTTCTGAACCCGAACAAGTGCTTTCACCATCTTTCTTAGAGCTTTTAAAAGTTGCTTTTGTGGTGCCAACTGTTGTGTTGTTGGAAGTGTCTGTAGTTACACACGTGCAAGTTCGTTCTTTTTTACAGCTCACAAAAAATAACATTCCGCAAACTCCGATTGTAAATAATACTTTTTTCATAAATTTATTTTTCTTTAAATAATTACAGCCACAAATATAAATTAAAATGTTAGCTGACCAAATTTTTACTAGATTAGGAATTAATTTAGGCTTTTGTAATTCATAAATTAATCATTTAATTCAAAAAAAAATAATTAAAGTCTTATTTGTCAAATGCTTATTATGGTTTTAGGGTAACTCTTCCATTGTCCAAAAAAATAATCTCAGGAAAGGCTTTATTGATATTAAAATAATCATATCCTACTCTTAAATCTTCCCAAAGGTTCAAAAATTCGGTATTGCCTTTATTTTCATTGGATAATTTATCAAAGGTTTTACTCTCAAGCTTTGCTGGAAAAATAGTGATTGGGATACTTTCTTGTCCATTGCCCATAGCCTCAGCGCATAAGATGTACAATTCTTTAATTTTTTCATCGGTTATTGGCAAGCAACCTATGCTTACACAATTGCCATGCACAAAAATTAAACTACCCGGTTTTATTGGGTCTGCAAAAATTTTATCTGAAAAATTAGGATAGTTTACATGCAAAGAAAGAAAATATTTACTTTTCGGATTAAGTTGGTCTATTTGGTAATAACCTTCTGGAACTTGATAATCTCCCTCTTTTCTTTTAGGTCCCAATTTGCCAGAAGAGGTACATATTGCATAACTTTTAGCAAACTGAAAGCATTGCTCCTCCTTGTTCTTGATCCACAATTCTAAAACACCTTCTTTTTTAAATGCCCTTAAATAAATTTGCAGTTTTTCTGGTTTTACATGGTAATGGTGGAGTAAAGCCGCTACCTCATTTTCCTTTTCTTTATAGGCAGTTCTGACGTTGGGGAAAGTTAGCTGATTAGTTTTTAAATGATTTTTAGTACTCAAAAATCTGATGGTGTCATTAAAAATTACGGGCTCAAAGATTTTGGAATTATTGCTTTCGTCTTTAGTTCTAATTTTACGATAAAATAAATAAATTAAGGCTACACCCAAACTTATGCCTGAAATAATGAAAAGCAAATTTCTGGTAGTTTGATAGGTCATTACTAAACTAAATAGTATTCAAACGTACTTTTTTACTTTTTAGTTTGGTGTTATTTAGTTTATCAATCACTTTTTTAGCTATTTTACTGTCTACCGCTATAAAAGCACAGTCCGTTTTCAATTCAATCAACCCGATTTGCTCTAAAGTAAGATTTCCCTGTTTCATAAAAAAACCGGCAATATCTCCTTTCGAAATTTTATCCTTACGCCCTCCAGAAATAAAGATGGTTGTCCATTTGTCCTTATTTTCAACGATGTTATTTTCCGCAACCTCAGTAAATTTTTTGGTTTTAACATAGCTGGGCAATTTTGCCTTGCTCCAATGCAGAACATAAGCAGTGCCACTTGCGTGCATTCTGGCGGTTCTGCCATTTCTATGGGTAAACTCATCTTCGTAATGTGGGAGTTGAAAATGCACAATAAAATTAAGTTCAGGAATATCCAATCCTCTTGCCGCCAAATCTGTTGCCAAAATTACTTTGTGCGTACCGTTTCTAAATTGAATCAAAACCCTTTCTCTGTCCTTTTGCTCCAGTCCGCCATAAAAACAACCATGCTGAATACCCGCATCGGTCAAACTATCACTAATTTTTTGTATGCTATCTTTAAAATTACAAAACACTATACCAGGTTGATTACCTAGCTTTTTTAATAATTTTGTTAAATCTTCTATTTTATCCTTGGTATGAGCTTCAATAAGCTGTACACTGAGATTTTTTTTCTTTTCAACGGAATAGTCAATGACCGCTGGTTTTCCAAAACCGACAAAATTGGGAATATCAACTGCTTGCGTAGCTGAAGTTAAAATGCGTTTTTTTACTTTTTTTAATCGTTCAGATATATCCATCATATCCGCGTCAAAGCCAATTTCAAGAGATTTATCAAATTCATCTAAAACCAAGGTATTTACAAAACTGGTATTAAAAGTTTCTCTTCTTAAATGGTCCGCTACCCGGCCAGGAGTGCCAACCAATAGGGCAGGTGGGTGCTTCAATGCAGTTCTGTCTTTGCTAAAAGATTGCCCGCCATACACCGCATTGGCTTTAAACCCGCTCCCCATTTCACGAATTACTTGTTCTATTTGTATAGATAGTTCCCTGGTAGGGACAACAATAATAGCTTGCACTTCCTGTAAATCATGTTGTAATTGACTAATGATTGGCAACAAAAATGCCAGGGTTTTTCCTGTTCCTGTGGGGGAAAGTAATAAAATATCCCTGTTGCTTTCAATGGCAGCAAAAGCCTCTTTTTGCATCTCATTCAAGGATTTAATTCCTAATTTTTGCAAGATTTTAGCTTGACTTTTGATCCCTTGGCTCATAGCTGCAAAGGTAGTTTATTATTCTTGTTTGATGTATCAGTAAATCCTATTCCAATCTTCCTGATGGTAACGAATAGATTTTAAAAATAATCCATTGGCAGCAACACTTTTTCCTGCTTGTGAGCGATCCCTGCTTTCTATAATTTTTAATATGTCCTTAGGTTTTTGTTTCTCATAGCCAATTTCAAGCAGAGTCCCCACTATGGCGCGAACCATATTTCTTAAAAAACGATTAGCGGTAATCGTAAAATGAGCTTTGGCGCCTTCTTCGCTCCACTCGGCTTGTGAAATGGTGCACATAAAATTTGCCACCTCGGTGTGCACTTTTGAAAAACACTCAAAATTTTGATTTCCTATTAAATACACTGCCGCCTCATTCATCAACTCAAAGTTAGGTGCCGTTTTTAAGAACAAGCTTTGTTGTTGTAAAAAAGGGTTTTTAATCATGTTTACTTGATAAACATAAGTTCTATCAATGGCAGCAAAGCGGGCATTAAATTTTTCTGGAACTTCCCATACGGCAAGGCAAGCAACGTCCTTACTTAAAACTTGATTGATTTTGTAAAGAAAATTTAAGTCATGCAAATCAACAGTGCATTTAAAATTTAAAAAAAATGATAAAGCGTGTACTCCTGTGTCAGTCCTCCCGCACCCTGTAACTACAATTGGCTCCTTTATTAGTTTGGACAAAGCGGACTCTACCTCTTCTTGAACGGAATAGGATGACTTCTGGCGTTGAAATCCATGAAATGCTGCCCCATTAAAGGCAATTTCTAAGGAGTAATTCAAGCAGAAAGGTTTTCAAATATTACCGCTTGTCCTTGGCCGACACCCACACACATAGTTGCAAGGCCATACTTACTTCCTCTTTTTATCATTTCATACAAGAGGGTATTGGCAATTCTTGCACCACTTGCACCCAAGGGATGCCCAATAGCAATTGAACCTCCATTTACATTGACTATTTCAGGGTTTAAATCCAAATCTCTCATACATGCAATTGACTGAGAAGCAAATGCTTCATTCAACTCAATTAAACTTAAATCTGCAATAGATAAGTTGGCCAATTTTAAAGCTTTTTGAGTGGCAGGAACAGGGCCTATTCCCATAATATCTGGACTTACTCCTGCAGCGGCAACACTAATTACTTTGGCAATGGGTTTGAGGTTGAATTTTTTAACCATATTTTCTGATGCCAAAAGGAAAACTGCAGCACCATCATTAATGCCAGAAGCATTGCCAGCGGTCACTGTTCCATCTTTCTTAAATGCAGGATTAAGTTTGGCTAAAGTTTCCAATGAAGATAGGCGTGGGTGTTCATCCGTATCAAAAATTACAGGTTCGCCTTTCCTTTGCGGAATGGAAATAGGGATTATCTCATCCTTAAACTTATTATTTTTAAAAGCATTATCGTATTTTAACTGTGAATTAAAGGCAAATTCATCTTGCTCTTCTCTTGTAATCATCCACCTTTCAGCAATATTTTCTGCAGTTTCTCCCATTCCAAAAGGGAAGTGTAGCTTGGATAGTGCAGGATTGGTAAAACGCCAGCCAATGGTGGTATCATAAGTTTGTGGGTTTCTGTCCCACGCAGTTTCTGGCTTTGCCATTACCCAAGGTGCGCGTGTCATACTTTCAACACCACCTGCAATTACCATCTCATTCATACCACAACTTATAGCGGCAAAAGCATTGCCAATTGAAAGCAATCCACTGGCACAAAGCCTATTCACTGTATATCCAGGTATTTCACTGGGCAACCCAGCCAATAGCGTTGACATTCTTGCAACGTTCCTATTGTCCTCTCCGGCTTGATTAGCTGCACCTAAAATTACTTCATCTAAAAGGGAGTAATCTATACCAGCATTGCGCTCAACTAAGGTTTTAATGGCAGTAGCTGCCAAGTCATCAGGTCGGATACTGGCTAAAGCTCCACCATATTTACCAACTGCGGTTCTTACAGCATCTATAATATATACATCTTGCATGGTGCAAAGGTAATAATATTTAGTTCTACTGTTTAATTTTTGAAATGCTTATTAAGTCCTCATGACATTTTAAAGTCAATTTACATCAACTAAGCTGGTAGGATAGGAGAAAGGCTTTTAAATCGCAAATTTTGGCTATTGTATTCTTGTGGTTTGATTTGTTAAACGGCTTGGACAAGGACTTTGGCTAGTGTTAAACAAAAGTTTAAACAAAAGGATGAAAAATATTTTAAGTTATTATAAATGAGATAATTATATCGAGTTACCTTAATGTAATTATGGTTGTATTATTAGATAGTTTTAAAACTTTAAGGTTTACATTTGTAATTTTTAGTTTACATTTGTAAACATGAAAGAAAGATTTGAGTTTATTCTAAAACACTATAACATTAGCCAATTAGAGCTTAGTGAGAAACTTGGAGTTAGTAAATCTACCGTGTCCCATTTACTATCTGGTAGGAATAAACCAGGATTAGAAATTGTTGTTTCGGTAATGGAATCCTTTCAAGAATTAAATATAGAATGGTTTGTGTTGGGTAAAGGCAATAAGCTAAAGCAGATTAATGAGGGTCAAAAGCCTCAAATAGATGTCAAAAGGCTAATTCAGGATGAAATCCAGAAACTAGAATACAGTATAAGTATGACGCACAGAGAATTACAACACCAATTAAGTCAGATTAAGCAAAAACTGAATGAGATATGAGGAAGGTTTTTAATTATCAATGTTGAATTTTAAATTTTTAATTAAGTCATTTGATTAATTCTGTGCCGACATTAGGAGCTTAAAGAAATTAAAAACCAAAACATATAAGCTCCTATAAGGTTTCATATAAGGCTTCTACTCTTTCAAATAATAGAATGAACACATTTATAAACGCTTATATGTTCTTATATGAAAGGAGCTCTCAAGTATAATTGCTTAAATGTTCTAATATGGTAAAAAAAAGTAAGCCAAAACATACGAAGTACATATAAGGTTTCGTATAAGGCTTCTACTCTTTCAAATAATGAGAATATCATTCATTTATTTACGCTTATATATTCTTAAATGAAAGGAACACTCAAGTATAATTGCTTAAATGTTCTAATATGGTAAAAAAAAGAAAACCAAAACATATAAGGTTTCAAATATGGTGTAAACTCCTTCAAATAAATATAATTAAAACAATTATTAACGCTTATATGTTCTAATATGGTAAAAGAGATAACCAAAACATTTAAAGGGTCATATACGGCCCTAATAATTTAATCTAAAGTGGTTTAATTCCCCGACCTTTTAGGTAGGAAACAAAATGTTTGCATTGCAAACTCTATATAATACCTCTATGGCTCTGCCTCGAGGTAGTTTATTGTTTAGAGATGGGATAGGAATGCTATTCTTAGAATAACTTAGCCTGTCTAGAAACAGACTTTTCAAAGAAAATATCTGATAGCATTCTTTGTGAGTTATTGAGTGCATCACGCTCTATCGAATAAATAACGCTGGTTTTTTTATTAGTACCTTTAATAAGTCCAGCAACTCTTAATTCTTTTAAATGCTGAGAAACGGTACTTTGAGACAAGGGCAAATTGTCTACCACATCTTGACAAGTTTGATTGTTTTTGTGCAATAGAGCCTTTATTATGGCTATTCTTGCAGGGTGTCCTAGCGCTTTACATACTTTGCTTAAATGTAAATCTTTGTCGTTGAAAAGGTATTTTTTACTTATTGCCATAATTGTATTGCAATAATAGTTTCTTTTTATCCACTATTGCAAGTATGCGATTGAAATAATTGATATTTTTTTTGAAATACGATTCTATGCTTTACAATATAGGTTTATCGTATATTAACGAATTGTATTTTTTGGCATTTTTTTCCATCTTCTATGACTCCAGAGCCAATTGAAGGGTTGTTCTTTGATATTGATTTCCAAGCATTTCGCGAATTTTTGAACCAAATCATCTTGATTTATAACTTCATGAGCATCTTTCAATAGAATGGGTTCGTAATTATATATACCATCTTTGACAGTACTTTTAAAATATACAATGGCAAGATCTCCCTTAACTGCCAATTTGCAATATCCATTGAAAAAATAATGCGATTGGTCAAAGAAGTCAACAATACTGCAATTTTCATGGGACGGTATCTGATCTGCAACAAAAGACATTACAAATTGCTGTTTTGCTTTCAGTTTTCCCATTACATAACGTCCAACTTGCATCATTTCTATGCAATCTGTACCATATTTCCCCCTTGCTTTGTTAATATACCGTTCAAAAAAAGGATTGCTCATTTTTTTGTAAACGATGGAAGGCTTAAAAGGCGATTTTAAAGGAGCAACAGTACTTAGCCACTCCCAATTGCCACAATGGCCCATAACAATAAATACAGATTTACCTTCTGCATATAGCTTATTTGTTAAATCGGACTGAACATGAACACGACTTGAAAGATGCTTTTTTCCCAGTCCAGCGGTTAGCAATGGCTCTATGATAAGCCTTGCTAAGTGCTTATAGTACTGTTTTATAGTGTTTTTAAGGTTAATGCTGCCAGAAAAACATCGCTCTAAATTTTGATGAACTACTTTTTTTCGATAGCCTATTACATAAAACAAAAACACATAAAGAAAAGGAGGAAGTAGTTTCAGGCTAATCCTTGCAAATATATTGAAAAACCATAAAAAAGGATAGACCAAAATGAAACTTAGCCTATGCTTTAGCATTATACAATGTATCTAAAATCTTGATTGTTTTTAATCTTCTTCACCGATGCCAATATTAACTGAATAGTATTTTCAATATCATCATAATGGACTGTTTCAACCGTGGTATGCATATATTTTAATGGCAAGGAAATTAAAGCAGCGGCAACACCCTCAGCTGAATAAGCAAATGCATCGGTATCTGTTCCTGTACTTCTTGATGTTGCAGCCCTTTGAAATGGTATTTTTTCCTTTTCGGCCGTTTCAATGATTAAGCGCAACAAATTATTTTGCACTGCGGGGCCGTAGGTAAGAACAGGTCCTTTGCCACAAGCTTGGTCGCCTTGCGCTTTTGGATTGTAAACAGGTGAGGTGGTATCATGGCAAACATCAGTGCAAATAGCCACATTAGGCTTTAATTGCCTTGAAATCATTTCTGCTCCACGCAAACCAATTTCTTCTTGAACACTGTTTACAACGTACAGGGTAAATGGCAGTTTAGTCTTTTTTTCTTTTAGGTGTCTTGCTACTTCAGCAATCATAAACCCTCCAATGCGATTATCCAGCGCTCTGCAAACCAAATAATCCTTGTTTAGTTCCATCATACCATCTACAAAAGTAGCAACGGTGCCAACATGTACACCAGTTTTTTCAACTTCTTCTTTACTCGCGCATCCAATGTCAATAAACAAATTTTCAACTTCTGGAACTTTGTCTGTACCCGGTTTTCTCACATGAATTGCAGGATAGCCAAATACGCCTTTCACAATCCCTTTATCTGTATGTAGGTTTACACGCATACTGGGTGCTATCATGTGGTCTGAACCACCATTTCTGATAACATAAATATATCCGTTTTTGTCAATGTAATTTACAAACCAAGAAATTTCATCAGAATGAGCTTCAATAACTACTTTGTACGCTTTACCGGGATTGATAACACCAACTGCTGTCCCATAGGTATCAATTATTGTCTCCTCAATATAAGGTTTGATGTACTCCAACCATAATTTTTGTCCAGAGGCTTCAAAACCAGTAGGTGACGGATTATTCAAGTATTTTTCAAGGAATTTCTTGCTTTCTTTTCTCATGTCGGGCAAATATCGTTAATTCAATATAATTTTAAGAACTTATCTGATATAAATATAAATATAATCCATATCATTGCTAAGTGTTTACAAAAACAGCTTGGCAGCATTTAAGACTTAGGTTTTCTTTTCTGCTAATGCCCGTATTTTTATTGAGTGTTTGTATTATCAACATTCAGCAAATTTCGTTTCTTTCTAATCATTTCTATTTCGTTGCAATTGCTTTTGTGGTTTGGCATTTATTCATTTATCCTGCCAGCAATGCTTATAATAGTTTTCAAGATAGGGACGAGGGTTCCATTGGCGATATTGAAATACCCTTAAAAGTAGATAATTCTGTTTTTAAAATATCTTTGCTTTTTAATGCCTTAGGTTTGGTTTTGGCTTGTTTTGCAGGGCTTTACTTTTTTATGTTTGTTTTGGTTTATGTTATCTTTTCAACTTTATATAGTTATCGTAAAATCAGGCTTAAAAAATTTCCAATTATTGGGTTTTTAACCATCTTCTTTTTTCAAGGATTTTGGGTATTTTTATCCATTTTTACGCTCAATCAAACGCTAGACTTTTCTAATCAAACGCTACTTTTGGCATTAGCTTCTTCCTTTATTTTTGGCGGTGGATATCCTATTACACAAATTTATCAGCACCAACAAGATAAAAAAGACGGTGTAAAAACCATTTCCATGCTTCTTGGAATAAGAGGTACACTCATATTTAGCGGTTTGATGTTTTTGATTGGTTTTGCCACGCTCAATTACTATTTAATTGTAAAATTTAACTGGGTTTATGCTTTAAGCTATGCCATAATTTTGTTGCCTGCCTTGATATACTTTAATAAATGGGCGATTTCTGTTTTTAAAAACCCCATCAATGCCAATTTTAAAAATGTTATGAGAATGACATGGATTAATGCGCTTTGTAACAATTTCGCCTTTTTATTGTTTCTTTTTCAGTTCCCCATCTATATATGCCCAGCTTAAATAATCTATTAACTGTAAAACCTCCTTATGAGCATAATCAATTGGATATTATTAGTTTTATGCAGCAATTTTATCAACTTGGAAAAGATGATTTGCGTAAAATGACTTGGCTTTACAAAAAATCAGGTATCAACAAGCGATACAGCGTACTACCGGATTTTACAGAAACCAATGCCAGCAAATTATTCAACATAAACTCTTTGACCGAAGTGAGTATTGATGAACGCTTGAAAGTTTATAATACGGAAGCCTTTGAGTTGGGAAAAAAAATATTGTCTTTATACGATCAATCAATTTTAGATAAAGTTACCCATTTAATTACTGTTTCCTGCACAGGTATTTCTGCACCCGGGCTTGAACTAAAATTGCAAAAACATTTATTACCCAATGCCAATCAAAGGGCTATTAACTTTATGGGCTGTTATGCCGCTATCCATGGATTAAAACAAGCCCATGAAATTACCGCGACTTATACCAATGCTGTGGTTTTGGTAATAGATATAGAACTTTGCACGCTTCATTTTCAATACAGCACCAAACCCGATTTGATGAACAGTGCCATGATTTTTGGAGATGGTGCCGCAGCTTGGATTATTGCAGGAGATAACAGTGGTATGAGTAATAGCAATGACCTTCAAGTGATTGGAAGTTTTAGTAAGGTGTTGCACAATGAGGATGATAAAATGGCTTGGTATCCCACCACTACAGGATTTATCATGCAACTTTCTTCATACATTCCAGAGATTATTGGTGACAATATTGAAGATTTGGTATCAAGCGCACTTAGTTTTTATAAGATAGCCAACCGAAATGATATTTCATATTGCATTCATCCAGGAGGGTTGCGGATTTTAGACAACATTAAAAAATCATTGGCATTGAATGATGATGATTTAATTTCTTCTTATGAAATTTTAAGCGAATATGGTAACATGAGCAGCCCAACGGTGATTTATGTTTTAGAACGAATGCTTGCCAAAAATAGAATACCAAAAGGAAACAAGGTTTTGCTTATGGCGTTTGGTCCTGGTTTAAGTATTGAAACATTTCTTTTTCAGGCATAAAACTAACATGAACAAGTTCTCACAACGCAGTCTCGAGGCAGAAATGATGGACGGTGAAACGGACGAAAAAATTCTGGTGCAAAATTATAGAGAAATTGAACAGGTTAACAAGCTTTTGGGTGGGTACAATACTTTATACAAGGGATTGACTCATTTTAAATCAAAAAATAACGGCAACAAAGGTTTACATATTTTGGATGTGGGTTGTGGTGCCGGAGATAATATTGAAGCCATATTGGATTGGGGAACAAAAAATGGAATGAGCCTGCAAGTAACAGGTGTTGACTTGAACGAAACTGCTATTAAAATGGCAAAAAATCGGTTTAAAGGAAATTTATGCGTTCATTTAATTTGTAGCGATTACAGAGATTTAAACACGGCAGAAAAGCCTGATATCATTGTAAGTTCCTTGTTCAATCATCATTTAACCGATGAAGAAAATATTATTTATTTTACTTGGGCAAAAAACCTTGCTCAATCAGGATTTATTGTCAATGATTTGCACAGGAATTTTATGGCGTATTACTCCATTAAACTCATTGCTGTTTTAGCCAATACCAGTAAATACTTTAAAAATGATGCCCCTTTGTCTGTTTTGAGGGCTTTTAAAAAACACGAATTATTGCGGTTGGCAGAAAAGGCAGACCTATCCGTAAAAATCAAATGGCAATGGGCTTTTAGATGGTTGATGATTTATGAAAAATAATCAAATTGCAATTATTGGGGGCGGTATTGCAGGATTGGCTTTGGCAATTGCCTTAGCTAAAAAGAGCCGTGAGGTAATTGTTTTTGAAAAACACAGCTATCCTAACCATAAGGTTTGTGGAGAATACGTTTCCAGAGAAACAGAGAATTTTTTGGATGAATTGGGCGTACTTTCAAAAATGGAAGCTTTCCCTAGGATTAGCAATTTGCAAGTTTCATCACCAAAAGGAAAAATGTTTGAAACACCTATGCCCATTGGTGGGATAGGGGTAAGCCGTTATACTTTTGATAACTTGCTGTATGAGCGAGCAAAAGAATTAGGAGTGAGATTTGTATTTGAAGAAGTGGTAAATGCTTATAAAACTGCTGAAATATACACCATTGACACCAAAGCAAATAGTTACCAAGCCAACCAATTAGTGGGTGCTTTTGGCAAAAGGAGTAGTTTAGATGTGCAATGGCAAAGGCCCTTTGCCTTAAAAGCCAAAAGCCGATTAAATCAATGGGTTGGGATTAAGCACCATCTTTATAATGATGAAATTGACGAAAATACCATTGCCCTGCACAATTTTGAAGGGGGATATTGTGGTACCTCTAAGGTTGAAGAGAATAAAGTGTGTTTGTGTTATTTGGTTAATTCTAAAATGCTAAAAAACAGCAACATTCAGCAATTGGAAAATGACGTTCTGGGCAAAAATCCATTTTTAAAGCACATTTTTAAAACGTCTACCAAAATTTTTGACAAGCCTTTGGCCATTTCTCAAATAAGTTTTGATAAAAAAGAGCAATTGGTTAACAATGTACCCATGATAGGCGATGCCGCAGGTTTAATAACTCCGCTTTGTGGCAATGGAATGAGTTTGGCATTGCAAACGGCATCTATTTTTGCCAAAGCTTTTGATAAAAAAGATCCCTTAAACCATTACAGGCAAGAATGGAATAAACAGATTGCCAGCAGATTGGCTTGGGGTAGGTGGATACAAAAAGGTTTTGGCAACCCCACAATTTCTGAAATACTGATTGGCACAGCCAATACCTTTCCTGCAGTTGGTTCCTATTTGGTAGGGAAAACGCATGGGAAGAGGTTTTAATTTTGAATTATAAATGATGAATTATTAATTGCACTGCGGTTTTCTTGCGGTCAGGTCAGATGTACATCTGACTTCCTCCCAATATTTTCCATCGGGACTGACTGCGTAAGATGCTAAAAGTAATCTCTGTATCCTTGCGTCTTAGTTTCTATATAACGGGGTTTTAATTGCGACTCCCGATGTACATAGGGAGCCGCTAAGCCGCCTTAAACTCAGAACTTTTGATATTTATAAAGTCGCAATTTGCGCTTACTTATTCTTATTTAACTTTCTTGCACATCAAAATCAATCCGCTGGTATCTCCTAAATAATCTATTCAGAAAATGACAATTTAATTAAGAAAACATTGTTAAAACCCCTATTTTTGCAGAAATAATGGCTATCAAAATAAAAAGCATACCAACATTGTCAAACGAAGTTGCTGAACAGTTTTTGGCTCGAATTAGTAAAAACGAGGAGAAAAATGCACGTGTAATTGATTTTTCTGAGCAAGCGGAAATAGGAAGGAAGATATTAGCCAAAGCAAAAATCTATTCTGAAAAGTGATTAATTTATTTGTCGAAAGTACTTTAATTTCTTTTCAAGACCTATTTCCAAATCAAATTAATCAATTTGATTGTGATAATAAGGATCTTAACGACTTTTTTAGAAACGATTCACAAATCTTTAATGATGGCTTAATGGGGAAGACCTATGCTTTTATTTTAGATAAAGAACCCAAAAATATAATTTGTGCATTTACTGTTTCAAATGACAGTATAAAAGCTAACCATTTTCCCAATGCTAGAAAAAAGAAACTTCAAAAAAAGGTTTCTCATAGTAAAGTAATGAGAAGTTACCCTGCTGTTATGATTGGTCGGCTTGGGGTATCAAAGCAATTTCATAAAGCTAAAATAGGATCACAATTAATGGACTTTATTAAATATTGGTTTTCTGAAAGGAGCAATAAAACGGGTTGTAGATTTATAGTCGTTGACTCATACAATAATAACGGTGCAATTACTTACTATGCTAAGAATGGCTTTGAATTCTTATTCAGCACAGAACAGCAAGAAAAAGAATACTTAACTTTGGATGATAGTGTAAAACTTATGACCCGATTGATGTTTTTCGATTTAATAAGTTTGAAGGTGTAAAATACCTTATCCCACCCCTCAATCAATCACTCCGCTGGTTTTACCATCAAAGTCTTTTCCTTTTCCACTCTCACTTTTCCTGCGGTCATTCTTTTGTTTTTGAAAACGTATTTGCGCAGTGTATAGGCCACTGCTGCAAGGTTTTGTGATTTTTGTTTGCTGTATTTTGCCGCCAAAGCAGCCGCATATTCTAACACAGCTATAGGAACAAGTTTGCCATTGGAATTGCATATCAATACATGAGAACCGGCAACATCTTTGGCATGCAGCCATGTATCATTTTTATGACTGAAACGCATAATCATTTCATCATTTTTTTCTGCCGATTTGCCAACCCTTATTTCAAAGTCATCTTTTGTAAACTGATGATAGGGAAGGGACACGCCCTTTTTTTGAACAATGTTTTCTTTAACAGCAACCGTTTCAATATTTTCCAGTTGATGCTTTAGTTGCGCTATTTTCTGTTTTAAAAACTCGACCTCTTTGTGTGCATTTTTTGCCTTTTTGTAATATTTATTGGCATTTTCCGCAGGGCTTATTTCTGTATTGAGCAAAACTTCCATTTCATTTTGGCTTACCCAATCCATCAATTTCTGACGTTTTAATTGTGGGTTTAGCACTGTTAGGTTAGCCATAATTGTATCTGCCATCAATTGGTATTTGCCTCCACTTTCTAGGTTTAGCAATTTATTTTGTGCTTTCGCCAACCGTTCTGTCAGAATTTTACCGGTTTGTTCAACTGCTTTTTTCTTAGCTTGTTCTTTTTCCTGTTGTTGTGTCCGCTTTAATAATTGAACATTAAAATGATGAACGGTGGAAAGTGTATTGCTTTCAACCGTTTGATTATCTGTCAGCCCCAGTTTATCATCAATGATTTCAAGATGTTTTTCAGATAAAGAATTGTACCAATTTTGCGCATTTTCTGAGCTAAATTCTTTTGTTTCCAATGAATCATCAAACAGGGGGATAAATGGGTTCTGCTTAAAAAAGTCCACCCAATTATTCGCATCCCAATTAACCGCAACTTTTTGGCTAGCAGTAGGAACGAGGGTTAATAATTTATTTCTAAAACTGCCTAGCAGATTGCCCTTCGCTCCATACAAAACAACATCCGCCCTGCGTCCAAAAAACAAGAAGTGTAAACTGTATTCATTAGACAATTTAAAAATGAGTACCCGTTCATTTTCAATATTTTCTATCTGCTTAATAAGTGTTCCTGCGGCTTGTTTAAATTGCTCCATAGCACTTTTTGGAGTATTTGACATTTGCGATGGAGTAAGGAATAACAATTGATGTGCATTGAAATTGATTACAATAAGCTGCGAATCTTCTTTTGCCTTGGTCAATTTTAAACACAATTCTGTTTTAGAGTGGCTATAAATTTCTTCTAGCCAATAGCCTATAAATTTTTCTTTAAGGGCTTCCGCAATTTTCTTAACCAAAAAGGCTGACTGATGCAGCGATTTCATTTAAAAATCGTTAAAAATATCCGTTAATACCTCGTGTCCAGTATCTGTAATAAGAATAGTGTGCTCATATTGCGCACTCAATTTACCATCTATGGTTCTGGCAGTCCAGCCATCTTTTTTATCTACTTTGCAACGTGCTTTCCCTCTGTTTATCATCGGTTCAATGGTAAAGGTCATTCCGGAGCGCATTTTAGGGCCTTTTCCTAATTCGCCAACATGACAAACTTCTAGTCCTTCATGAAATTTTACACCAACACCATGCCCACAAAACTGAAAAACAGTACTAAATCCATTTTTCTTAGCATGTTTATCAATGTAATATCCAATGTCCTCAATATGATTGCCTGGCTTGCACTGATCTATACCCAACCAAAGACATTCACGGGTTACCCGCATTAAATCCTTGGCATCTTCAGAAACATCACCAATTTCGTACATTTTGCAGGTATCGCCAAAATATCCATTTAAAATAGGCGTAACATCAATATTCAATATATCCCCCCATTTCAATTCATACTTCCCTGGTATTCCGTGGCAAACTACCTCATTAACAGAGGTGCAGCACGATGCAGGAAAGCCTCCATAACCCAAGGTTGCAGGTATTGCATTGTGGTCTCTCGTAAATTCATCGCATTTTTGGTTTATATAAGCGGTGGTTATGCCGGGTTTGGCAAATTGCTCAAGGTATTTTAATGTTTCAGCCGCCAATTTACTTGCCGCTTTTATTCCTTCAATCTGTTCGGGAGTTTTAATTATTATGGACAATCTTATCTCTTTTTAGGTACAATTTTCTTTTTTGGTTTTTCTGCTTCAATGCATTGTTCTCCTTCACAACACGGCAAAATATTGTTTTTACAATGCGGACATTGATAGTGGCTATGAACAAAAACCATTTCACCCCAAAAACCACAATATCCGCAACGCTGAGGAAGCATGGCTGCAAAGATAGTTATTTTTGTAAAAGGAAAAACCCTAATCAAGGCAACCTTTGTTTCTTAGATTCAAGTATTAAATGCAACCCTAGTCAGAAATAAAATAGGATTAAATTTTTTCAAAAGAGAGGGAATACTAAAATTCCACTCCCTTTGATTGGAAAAAATTTTGTTTGCCTATTTTTACCCCATCCGACCAAGGCGTTGCAAAAATGAATAAACATATAAACCAAGAGCAAAGGTACAAACTAGTAGCATTAAAAAAAATTGGCAAAAGCAATATAGAGATTGCTAAAGAACTGGGCTTTAATAAAAGCAGTATAGGACGTGAGTTGAAGCGCAATAGTGATAAGGGTAAATACTCGCCTGTTTACGCTCAAGAGTTTGCTAATGAAAGGAAGCAAACTAAGAAAAAGCGCAATGATTTTACGGCAGATATGCAGTACATCGTAAAAAGTAAATTAGAAAAATACTGGAGTCCCGAACAAATAGTGGGCAGGTGTAAAAATGAAAATAT
>Ga0335398_10000798_pt1 | contig 54850 bp, 10 predicted proteins | sample BON03_FD_205742 | JGI IMG/M metagenome (GOLD analysis project Ga0335398, IMG submission 205742) | Freshwater microbial communities from Lake Bonney liftoff mats and glacier meltwater in Antarctica - BON-03 (spades assembly) (version 2) | ecosystem: Environmental > Aquatic > Freshwater > Ice >... | reverse complement strand
GGGCTATGGGCCTATTGCTCGATCGCCCACACTTGACTTGCGGCAGTGAAATTATTGTGGTCGGTAAGCATCCAGGTGATCTCCTTGTCTTTGGATAGAATAAAGGCATGTGCGCCGCGACCTGAATTACCCCGCAGAAAGTTGGTAATCAGAATGGATCCGTCTCTCAGCTTTTGGAGATTACAGGCATTGGTGAAATTGAGTTCCGGATGATTACTCCCGGTGAACTCCCAGACGATCTTTCCTGAACGATCTACTTCCAGCAAACGAGCCTGTGTGCCGCAGGCAAGGAGGGTGTTGCCGTTGTCTAATCGTAGAAGATCCTGAAGGGTCCCCTCGGGATAGGGTCCCTTTCCTGCTTTTGGCACTTGATATCGCCAAACTTCTTTTCCGTTTTTATCGACTTCAAGAGCCGTCCCTTCGCCCCAAAGCTGGGCCAGATAGTGCTTGTTGCCGACGTCATACACGTTTCCCAACTGGCCATGATGATGCTTGTACTTAGCGGGAATTGGCAGCCTTTTCTGAATCTTTCCATCCATATCCATCAGAATGGCCTGGGGCGGTTTCTGGCCGCTCACAATCAGTTGTGATTGATGCTTTGTGATATTGATGATCTCTCTGAAATTATTGGCATAGGGCCAGGACCATTTCACTTGTTTTTGAAAATCAATGCAGCGGACTTCCTGCTTGTCGGTGATGATCGGGTAGATGAGCTTGTTGTCGTCCGTAAGAACAAAGTCCCATACTTTTCCTTCCGGCGAATGCTCCCAGATGACTTTTCCACGCTTGTCGACTCTGGATAGTTTGAAGCGAACGTAGTCGCAGATCATTAGCTCGTAAGGATGTTCCTGCGGTTCAGGTTTATTGCCCGCAGCATCCTTCGGCGGTTGCCCTTTTTCCTGAGCCTGTACCGCGCTTCCGAGACCCAATGCCGACGTAGCGAGTCCAACAGATTTCAAGAATTCACGGCGTGACGGTGTTTGACTCATTAGATTTTCCATGGCAAGTTGGGATGGGGAGATCCGGGGACTGCGAGCCGGCGCGTTCTCAATGAAACGTATCACGAACAAACTGAATCAAATCGGCGAGATCCTGCGGTTTGAGACCTTGTTCCAGTCCTTCAGGCATCAGAGATTTGGAGGATGCCTGAAGAATATCAATGTCACGGCGCAGGACGGTTTTGCGTTTTCCCTCGGCGGCAAGCAACGTGATGCTGCTGCCGGTCTCGGTTTCCAGCTGTCCATTAAAACTTCGACCGTCTTCGGTAAGGATCGAGTAGCTGAAATACTTTGCGTCGACTGCAGCGCTGGGGTCGAGAATTGCAGTTAGTAGTGCTTCCGGTGTTTTGTTGGTGATTGATGCCAGTTGAGGCCCCACCTCGTGTCCCTCGTCCTTGACCCTGTGACAGTTGATGCACGACTTGCGAAACACAATAGCCCCGCGTTTGCTATCACCACTGAGTGTCAGGGCAGTCTGGAATTTGCGCAGAACTTCGGCGCGATTCGTCGAAGCTTTCGTTGCCAAAGCCTTCTGCCATTGCGGTGCATTTTCGCTGCGATCCAGCAATCGCTGTCGAACGGGAGCACTTAACTCACTGGCTCCGATCGTTCCGGCTTCGAGGCTTTGCCGAAGCGACTCGGCCCACGGTCCGCGACTCGCGAGCACGTCCAGAATCTGGCTGCGTAGCTCCGGGCTGTGTGACCGCCAACCCGTGATGAGAATTCCCGCGATCGCAGGCTCGCTGCGCCGCGCGAGATGCGCCACGATAGCCCGCTGAAGAACCAAGGGCGATTGAGGAACCAACAGTTGCTGCATCAATTGGAAATCATCTTCGCGACCTGTCTCTGCCCGTCCCAATAATTGGACGGACGCGACGCGAACGTCTTCAGCCGTCTCGTGATTCGCAGCAGCGGTACGCGATTGCTGGATCGTTTCGGCAACGCGGTCACTGGCTGTGTCCGAAAGCGTGTTTGCAGACAGCCCACGCGACTGAAGACCATCAAGGATGCGTGCGAGCGACTCAAACCTGTTTCTTGCAGCATGCTCGCTCTTCCGCGAACACACCAGTTCGATGACGCGGCTGATGGTTTCTTTTTCACCCATCACAACGGATTGTTCGATCAGTTCTAAAGTGCCCGGCGCGTTGCTGCCTTCTGATAACTCAATGACCGAAGCGAGAACAGCCGAGACGTTTTTCGCGTTCAGGGAACTCATCGCGGAGGCCATCAGGTATTGGTCGTTGCCGGCTCCAATGACCAATTTGGCGAGCGCGGTGCTGGCTTCCGGGGTGTCGTATGCTCCCAATGTGGAGGCGAGTTCCAGGCGAACCTTGGCATCTGGATCATTGACCAGCGGTGTTAACTTCTTTGCATCAACGACGACTCGCGACGCGATTTGCACGGCGTTACGTCTGACGCCAGCATGACTGTCTATGAACGCGGCTTCGAGTGTCGTGGCCGAAAGTGCGCCGAGACCGTCCAGGGTACAAAGCGCGTGAAGCCGAGCCAGTGGTTGTTTGCTGTTTGCCGCCAGCTCTTTTAGTGGTTCCGTGGCGGCTTGCTGCTTCCCACGGACCAGCATTCGCTGCGCCGCATCGCGTTGCCAGCCATTAGGGCTTTCGAGTACGGCAACAAGTTCTCGTGCTGAGAAATCGGTGAGCCGGGGCGTTTTTCGTGCTGGCCGATCACTGCGAACGATTCGGTAGATTCGTCCACGGTCGTCGCCCGATCGGAACCATGGCCGAAGTTCGTCCTTGCCGTTTTGCGGCAACCACTCTGGATGCTCGATCATATAGCGGTACATGTCAACGATCCAGAGAGCTCCATCGGGGCCCGTTCGCGCCATGACGGGACGACACCAGCGATCTTCGCTGGCAAAGAAGTCCGTCTTCTGTTCGGCGGGATCGCGACGAAATTTAAAGCTGACGCCCTCATCCGAAATCAGGTTGTGCTGAACAAGATTATGGAAGGGCTCGCAGGTAAACGCGTGTTGCTCGCTGCCTCGATCAAACAAAAGGTCGTCGCGGTAAATCATCGGCGAGCAGGCCGAGGTAAACCGGCCTGACTGAGTGAAGCTGTGATATCGTTTTTGCAGCTTGCTGGCCGGATAGACTCGCGGGTTTGCCGGCGTGACGACTTGGTGCTTTGGATCGGGCGGAGCGAAGTGCGGATTGCGGCGAATGTTTTGATCGGCCAGCACGTAATGCCAGAGCGGATGGCTGTTCTGCACGCCGAACCAGTTGCCCCAGTCGTCACGACTTCGACCGTATTGTGATGGTCCGCTTTGCGGATCGATGGCGCCAGTGTCCGGGTGAACTCGAAAGTCACGACTGCCGATCTGGTGTTTCTGTCCCGTAATGCGTGAAGTGATCTGGCTATCTTGTCCGTAGCCGCCGTGATGGCTTCCGCTGGCGCAATAGACCCAGTTGTCGAGTCCCCACCGCAAACCATTCACACGCAATTGCTGATTTCCTTCGAGAAATCCTGAATACAAAACACGCTGAATATCGGCTTTGCCGTCACCCGAGCTGTCTTCCAGATAAATGATCTGCGGAGCGGCCGTCACCAGAATGCCACGGCCCCAGACCAGAACGCCGTTGGGAAAACTCAGCCCGTCAGCAAACAGCGTGGAGTTGTCGTACTGTCCATCGTTGTTGGTGTCTTCCAGGTACCGCACTCGTCCGCCCGGCCGGCCCTTGCCATCGATGCCCAGCGGATAGTCGGCCATTTCCACAACCCACAGCTTGCCGTCCGGCCCCCAGTCGATGGCCACTGGGTCCATCACAAGCGGTTCAGCGGCGACAAGTTGCACCGCAAATCCTTCGCGGACCTGGATCGTTCTGAGCGCTTTACCAACCTCCGTAGGAGTTGGTTCTGCAGGTGGATCTGCCTGCGCACTGGCCGCCTTTTCAACTTGTTTCGCACCCGCGGCGTCGAAGTGGGATTCCACTTCACGCGGCGTCAGCGGTCTGTCATAGAGAGCCACCTCTTCCAGCATGCCTTGAAGATTGGCGAAGTTGTCGGCGCGGCCGCCGAGCAGAATCTGGTCGCTGTCTTCGGGATATCCGACTGGCAGGTCGGCAGCGATCTCTGGCTTTGGATCGCCATTCAGGTACACCGTGATTTTTTGATCCTGCCGGACCATAACCACGTGCGCCCAGCTACCGGTTGGGATACTTGTGAGCCCGGCGACCAATTGATCGCGCTTGTTGCCGTTAAACACGAGCAGCCTGCCCGTGTTTGAATGTGTCCCGCCGAGTCCCAGGTTGTCGCCGAATGCACCTTCCACTCCGTCAACAGCTCGCGAAAACACATACGCTGCCACCAGACGCGAATGGACCGGCAGTTCATTTCGGAACCAAAGTTCGACGCTGTAAGTGTTACCCAGTTTGGGGACGTACGTTTTTACTCGACCGCCGGTGAAGTTCGGTTTTGTGACTCCTAGCTGAAGCGGCGAGGATCCGTTTTCGTATTTCGCCTCGTGCTGCCCCGCCGAGTCTTTCGCGGATTGATTCGATGCGTCGTGCAGTCGCCAGTAGGCGATGGGTTTTGATGCAAGGACGGCGTCCGCATACTTTTTGCGTGATTCTTCGTCCGTCGGTTTCGGGCCGAGAATAATCGTCGGTTTGGGACCTGGTGGAGGACTCATGCCCGAGATTTTGTACAACTCGACAACATCGGCGGTTGCCAATCCGCGATCGAACAACGCGACCTCGTCAACTTTACCATCGAAGGTCGCTGCGGAACTTCCATCGCTGCCGATCAACACTCGTTTTGGTGGGTTCGGCGATTTGACTTCTACATCGATTTCCGGTTCTGCCCTGCCGTCCAGATACACGCGGACTTGTTGCTTGTCTCTGGTGATCGTTACCTGTTGCCAGTGCTTTGTGGACACGCGTGTCTTGCCAACAAAAGACTGTTGGCCGGACTTCAGAATCAGCTTTCCCGACTGATCGCCTGCGGCATTGCCGGCAATCAACAACGTTTCGGCTTCGGTCGAAAGCAGGATGCCTGTGGTCTCGCGAGCGTCTGTGGGTAAAGCGTTGTAAAACCACATGGCCGCGCTGTAGTCACTTCCGAAGTGTTCAGGATTTGCTTCAACATATCCGCCGGCAAGGTAGACCGAACGGTTTCCGTAATCCGGTGCCGCGAAGCCAGAACCACTTGGCCCCGGCAGAAACAAGGCCACACCGCCTCGGTAACGAGCATGATTTTCACCAATGGCGTCCTTTACCTGCATCGAGTCCATGTCTTCCATTCGCCAGTAGGCGATTGGGTTTTTTCTGGTTACTGCATCTGAATAGGGCGAGTGCGAAGCCGCGAGCGTTCGCCGTTTTTTTTCAGCGACGGTTTCCAGCAGGCTCAGTAGTGTCTCGACGATCAGCGGTTCCGCCTGTTCAACAAGTCCTGCCGTGCGCGCCGGCCAGGTCGTGTATCCGCCCAGCCGATGTTGTTCCGGTGGAGGAATGTAACCCGTGGCTCCGTTGGCAAGTTCCAGGTTGAACGTTGTTGTCAGCGGGCTCTGCCTTTTCAGTTTCAATCCGGTGATTCCATAGACTTCGTTGGGAATCGCAGTGATTCCCAGTTCGCCGATGCGAACGGCTTGAAGGACAACTTCCGCTTTGGGATTGTCGTGAATCCATTCCGCCTGTTGTGCGTAAACTTCGACTTGGTTTCGTGGTGGAACATCGCCACGACCAGCGTTGATCGGTCGCGCCCATTCGCGGCGATCCTGCGATGGAGTTCGCCGGTCGATCGTGAGCCGTTTTTCGGACATGGCGATCGATAGGCTCGGCCGATGTTCGATTGCCTTCCAGCCCTGCAGAACGCGGTCGGCTACGTCTTCTGAGTATTGCTGCCGACTAATCCCGCGACGTGGTTGGCTGTAATCCATCCAGTGAAGATCACCACTGGTTCCCTGAGACATGATGCCCACAAAACCGGGCGACGCCTTCCCGCTGATCTTTCCGATTTGAGCCTCCAGTAATCGGGCAACCTCACCAAAGTAGCCCGCTGAAAACGCTCCACCGCCGAAGTAGTGCATCGACAAATTTGCCATCACGCAGATCGGCGATTCGTCTTTCGCAGACACGACGCTCAAGACCGACAGCAAGGAATCGATCGGCCCGGCGGGACTGGTGTAGTCGGGATTCTGATAGCCTGGATGCATCATTGCTCGTACTGTGCGTTCTCCGAAGGGGTCAGTTCCCATTCGATCGCTGCGGGTGATCCAGCGTCGGCAGTTCGTTAAATCGGCTCCGTTGACGGTTGTCCAACCGATTTTTGCGGGCTGAAGGTTCTTGTAAGCATCCACAATCGACTGGGCAACTCGGGCCGGCACAAACTTCACATAGGCCTCGTCCGGCGGGCAGCCCAGACACATCGTCATGGCTGAGGGCGCCATATGAGTATGTGTTGCGCTGATCAGAATACGATCGGGCGGTATGCCGGTTTCCTTCGACGCCAGCTGTTTAATTTCGTCGCAGAGCGTTGCGGGGAACATGCACGAATCCACAATCACGATCGCGATGGTTTCCTGCCCGTCACTGACGACCAGCGACCGTGCATGAAGTGGATCCAAAACGCGATTCGCGCTGCTCTGCAAAAAACCACCATTATGTAAGGCCGGCAGGGTTTGGGGAGAGATATCCACCGTGGCCGCTCCCGCTCGGAATGTTGATTCTTCCGCAGCCAACATCCGGGTCGCACTGGTAAAGATCAACAGCAGGATGATTCCGGAAAAGAAGAGTGAGTGTTTCATGCTGATTCCTTGATGTGATGGCTCAGGAGAGAATCTCCCGAATTACGTTGCCATGGACGTCCGTGAGACGGAAGTCGCGGCCACCATGGCGGTACGTCAACTCTTCGTGATTTACGCCGAGCAAGTGCAGGACGGTCGCCCACAGATCATATACCGTCGAGACGTTCTCGACGGCGTGGTAGCCCAGATCGTCGGTGGCCCCATAGATGGTGCCGCCTTTCACGCCACCACCGGCCAGCCAGACACTGAAGCCGAACGGGTTGTGGTCTCGGCCATCGGAGCCCTGCGCGAACGGAGTGCGGCCAAACTCGCCAGCCCAGACGATCAGTGTTTCGTCGAAGAGTCCCCGCTGCTTCAGGTCGCGAATCAGGCCCGCGATCGGTTGGTCGACTTGTTGAGCCATTTCGCCGTGCCCGATTTTTAACCCGCCATGTTGATCCCAGGGATTGCCGATCTGACCCAAGTCCGCCGGTCGAGGGAGGCACGTCAGTTCGACGAACCGCACACCTCGTTCCACCAGGCGACGAGCCAGCAGGCACTGCCGACCGTATTCAGCAGTTTCCTTCACCGGGGAATCGAGACCATACAACGACTTTGTCGCCGCCGTCTCGCCGCTGAGATCCACGAATTCCGGAACGGCCGACTGCATGCGGTATGCGACTTCATAGTTGCGAATGGCCGACTCGATCTGCTCCTCGCCGCGAAGCTGTTGCAAGTGCTGACGGTCCAGTCGCTCGACGAAACGCAAGCGACGACGTTGCTGATGGTCTGGTTCGTGAGGGACGACGTTCGACAGCGGTTCAGCTTGCGTAGGATCTACCAGCGATGCCTGGTGCACCCCTGGCAGGAAGCCATTGCCGTAGATGTTAATACCTCCGAGCGGCGCGCCGCCGCTGGCCAGCACAACGAATCCCGGCAGCTCGCGACATTCACTGCCCAGCCCGTAGCTGATCCAGGCTCCGGCGCTCGGATAACCGGACAGTGAGAATCCGGTGTGAACGAAATAGTTCGCCTGCGCATGTTCGTTGGCAATGCTGGTCATTGAGCGAATCACCGCCAGGTCGTCGGCACACGAGCCGATGTGCGGAAACAGATCACTGACGGGCATGCCGCATTTGCCGCGTGGGCGGAATTCCCACGGGCTGCCCATGATGTTTCCGTTAGCGTTGAACATCGTGGGCTTCACCGGCACGGGCATCGGTTTGCCATGATCAGTCCTGAGCCGAGGCTTTGGATCGAATGAGTCAACGTGTGAGACGCCTCCGGACATAAAGCAGAAGATCACGTTTTTCACGCGTGGCGCAAAGTTTGTCGTTTTGGGGAGCCACGGGCTGGCAGCCTTAACAGCGGTCGCCGTCGGCTCGTCCCCCAGCATTCCCTGAGAAAGCAACGTCGAAAGCGCCATCATGCCGAAACCGGTTGACGACCGTGTGAGGAGTTCGCGGCGAGTCAGAAAACATCGGTTATTCGACATAGATAAATTCCTTCAGGCAGAATGTTGCGTGGGCGACGTCCTGCCAGACGAGTTCTTCCCGGGAGATTTCGTCGGAGGCAGCCGCATGCTCAGCGATCGATTCTAAAACGTACTCCAGTGTAGCTTCGGTCTCGGCAGACGTGGGTTCGCGTGAAAATGCCTGCAGGTACATCAGGCGAATCCGTTCGGCCGGTTCGACATCCAGGGCCACAAGCTGTTTCGACCACTTCGCCGCCTGTTGGATGACAAATGGATCGTTGAGCATCGTCAGCGACTGCACCGGGACGTTTGTTATGTCACGTTTGCCGCGCGTCGTGGATGGCTTTGGTGCGTCGAATGCTTCGAGAAACGGATTGTGCGCGTTGCGGCGGATTCGCAAATAAACGCTGCGTCGTCGGTCGCCGTCGAGCGGTCCTTTGGGACCACCGCCTTCCGTCTTAGTTGTGTAATACACGTCTATCCCCGGTCCGAACATGGTGAGGTCGAGTTGTCCGGCTGTGGCCAGCATGCTATCACGAATCGCTTCGGCATCGAGTCGCTGCACGGGCATGTGTGAGAGAAACCGGTTACGCGGATCAACGCGCAGAGCAGCATCGCTTGGCAATGACGACTGTTGAAAAGTTCGCGATGTCACCAGCAGTCGCAATGACTTCTTCACTGACCAGCGATGCTCAATGAAGTGGGCTGCGAGATAGTCAAGCAATTCGGGATGCGTTGGCCGCTTGCCCAGGTGGCCGAAATTATCCACGGTCTCGACAAGTCCCTGGCCGAAGACGTGATGCCACAATCGATTAACCATGACCCGGGCCGTCAGTGGGTTTGCTGGCGAAGCCGTCTCTTCCGCGAGTTCCAGTCGACCGCTCTGCGAGGTTGCATACGGAAGGCTGCCGAGAAGCGACAAACCTCGGCGCGGGACCACCTGCGCGGGGCGTGTGTGTTGTCCTCGTTCGAACAGCGGCTGGTCGAACGCCGCCATTTCCAACACGCCGGGAGCACGGCGTGGGACCGGTATGTTCTGTTCCAACAGTCGATATCGTTCAATGGATTCTCGCAACGCAGGGAGCTTGTCGACTGTCGTTGGCAGCAGGTTGCTGCGCAGAAAATAGTTCAAAAATGCGGTGTCATCCTCATCGATCGACTGAGACTCCCATGCCCGAATGGCCTGTTGAAGCCGAACTGAATACCGCAAAGCCAGCTCGTTGAGCGACGTTGGTGAGTCACCTTTCAGAAGGCCCTGCATCGGCGTGATTGTTTCACGCGGAACTCCGTCTTCATTGCTCGTCACAACTTCAGCCGCGCCGAAGAACGCGCGGTCAACTGGATCGGTGATAAATTCCAAGTATGCGGTTGCCCCTTTGCGATACGCCGTGTCAAGTCGCAGCCAGCCAAGTTCATCGCGGTCTAACCCCGCAGCCGGGTAGAGGCCGCCATTACCGAGCGGGTAGTTCTCGATGACCAAACGCACCTTGCCGCTTCGTCCGAGTGTTCGGACACTGATGCTGTTTGTCTTGATAACAAATCGCGGCGAAGTCAGTACGCCCGTGTGTCGGCTGCTCAATCCGTTAGTGAAAATTCCGGCGGGGTGAATACCGCGAACGACCCGGTCCCCGGTTGCTTCAATGGCAAACCCTCCGTTTGGTCTTGGTTCCGGACTCAGGCCGGTTCCGGACCGGAACCATTGACGATGTTGGTCGGTCCGCAGATCCCATAAAGCAGCGAACCGGGTTTGATTAAATTCCCGACGCGAATCCAGCTCGGCACGCCAGTGGTCGGCCAGCTTCGTCCAGCGTTCATGCAGCAGGTCTGGCGATTGCCTTTCGCCCATCGAAAGCTGACGCCACACATGGAGAGGATTTTCGTTATTCGACCGGGCATCGACCAGCGCAGCGACCCAGGCATCAGCGGCATCGGCCTTTGATTGTAGACTGCTTAGCTGCTTGCGTAACTTCGCGTCGTCGTCCCTCAGTGCGGTCAACTGGTCGCGTTGACCGGCACTCAAAAACGCCGCCAACTCTTCGGTGGTGATCCCCGCTGCCCCCGCTCGAAACGATGCGGCCACTTCGTCAGCTGTGAGTGCTCGAGTGTAAGCTCTGGCTTCTTCGACTTCGCCCGCGAAGGGCGGATTGACATCCGAAAGCCGCTGTCCAAATAGAAATCGCGACTTGCCCTTCAGGAATGGCCGCAGCGTGCCTCTCTGATAGGTTTGTCCGTATTGCTGTCCGTTGCGGTATACGGTGATTGAGTTGTCTGTCGCATAAACGATGGCGATGTGGACCAGTTCGCCCTGACCAGCCGTTTCGGCTGCGCCAGCCGGATCCTGCGAACGGTTGTAGAAATCGCTGCCGGCCATCCAATGCCCGGGTTTCAATTCCCCGAAGACGATGGAATCAAAAAATTGTCCTTCTGGCGTGTCGAGACCGATGACGCCGCCGCCATGCTGGTTGAGATTGGCCAGCGAACACCATGCTTCTAACGTCTTCTCGTGTATATCACGATCCAGCGGTACGGTTCTCATATTTGCCGAGACGCCATCAAGAATCAGCCGACCATTGCGAATCACGGCACCACTGAGCAGCTCACCGTGATGCCCCCCCATGCTGTCGCGCGCGTCCGATTCAAAAGTCCAGCGAGCAGCGGGAGTTGGCAGTGCTCCACTGGCCTGTGCATCATTGGCCTGTGCATCGCGACTCCGGAGAACCGCAGCACGAGCCGGATCTTCGATGGCCGCGATGCCGTCGCGAAGACGCCGCAGTCGATCGCTCGCGTCCGCGATTTGGGCCTCACGCTCAGTCTCTTCCTGCAAACGAGCGCCCATCGATGAAGCTGCCTCCAGCCAAGCGGTCGCCAGTCCGGCCCGAAGCGTCTGCTTTAACTGAACCAGCTCAGTGCGGTGCCTGTCGAGCAACTCGGGCGAGTCGATCAACACCTGTCCCGGTTGGCAACTCGCGAAAATGCCATAAAGCGCGTAGAAGTCTTCCTGACTGATCGGGTCGAACTTGTGATTGTGACACCGCGCACAAGAGACAGTCATGCCGAGGAACGCTTTCGAATAAACGTCGATCTGGTTGTCGACCACCTTCACCTGATCGTCGAGAGCATCGACCGGTACGTAGCCGAGTTCCGTCATTCGCAGGTGAGCGGCTCCAATCGCAGATTCGTTGAATTTCTCCGTCACGTTCCAGCGTGGTTCAGGTAATACGTCGCCCGCCAGATGCTCACGCACAAGCTGGTCGTATGGCACGTCGTTATTGAACGCGCGAATCAAATAGTCACGGTAGCGATAGGCGTTCGGCAGTTCAGGATCTCCCTGACTGCCATGTGATTCGCAATATCGAACGAGGTCCATCCAATGCCTCGCCCAGCGTTCGCCAAATCGAGGCGAATCAAGCAGTCGATCGACAACGGCTGCGTACGCGGACGGCGAGCGATCTGCGACAAACGCACGGACTTCCTCAGGGCTCGGCGGCAATCCGGTTAGTGTATACGTGACCCGACGAAGCAACGCCTGTCGATCGGCCAATTGGGCGGGAGACAATTCTTGCTGTTCCATGGCCGCCAGAAGAAATTGATCGACCGGGTGCGACGACCAGTCGGCATCTCGCGTGCTCGGAATTTCGCGTTTCACTATCGGTTGAAGACTCCACCATTTCATTCTTCGTGCGAACACCGCCTCCCACGACGTCTCCTTCGCGATCTCTTCCGCTGTCGGTGGTTGATCGCGTGGATCAGCAGCCCCCATCGCAATCCACTTCTCGAAGTCCGCAATGATTCGATCGTCAAGCTTCGCACCATCCTGAGGCATCTTCATGTCCGGGACTTCATGTCGGAGAGCGGCCAACAAACGACTCTCAGCCGGCTTCCCTGGCACCACAATCGTGCCTCCATCGCCTCCCTTGAGCACCCCGGCCCGATGATCGAGCGCGAGCGAACCGTCTGCCGTCGTCGCCGAGTTGTGGCACGAATAACACTGCTCAACCAGTACTGGCCGAATACGCGTCTCAAAAAACTCAATCTGTGCGGCGTCAAACTCCTCTGCGACGCAATGACTGCACGCGACGACAGCCAGGAAGACAGGCAATATGAATGATCGTCTGTGTTGTCGCATGGGTAACCTGCGTGTTGACGTTTTTTTTACGCGATGATTTCATCGATCGGGTGACCATAGTCGACTTCCAGTCGTTTGCGGCCGGGGACGGCGAGCCGCCGCGGGTCGAGGCCGAGTTGTTTCATGACGGTGCCACTAATATCGGTGACGTAGTGGCGATCGTCAAGCGTGTGGAAGCCGAGTTCATCGGATGCTCCTTGGACTGTCCCGTCTTTGATTCCGCCTCCAGCCATCCAGACTGAAAAGCCGAAGTTGTGGTGACCTCGCCCGTTTGAACCCTGACCGCCGGGAGTCCGTCCGAATTCTGATCCCCAGACCACGGGCGTTTCGTCGAGGAGGCTTCGCTGCTTGAGATCTTTCAGGAGCCCCGCGATGGGCTGGTCAATCTGCTGGCAATTCTTGGCGTGATTTGTTTGCAGGTTGCTGTGAGCATCCCAAGCCCCCGCCCCGCCACCGCCGTGATAAACCTGCACAAACCGCACGCCGCGTTCGACCAGTCGCCGGGCGGTCAGGCATAGCTGCCCGAATGACTGAGTCGGACCACCAGTCGTGCCGTACAGCTGGTGCGTTGCCGCCGTCTCGCCCGCCGAGTTCACGACATCCGGAACTGCCGTCTGCATTCGAAACGCCAGCTCGTACGACTTGATCCGAGCAGCCAATGCGGAATCGTTCGGGTTCTCGTCAGCTGTCAAACGGTTTAGCCGACCGAGCAGTTGTTGCGATTTCAAACGCTCGGCCGAGCCAGCACCTTCGGTAGGAATCGCAAAGGGCAACGGGTTTTTCGGGTCGACCGACAGGGTGACTCCGTCGTGTTCGGGGCCGAGATAGTCGGCTCCTTCCGTTCCCTTGCTGCCGCAGCAGTCTCTGATCTTGTTCCCCATAACGATGAACTGCGGCAGGCTGTCGTTCAGCGAACCGAGCCCATAGTGCCCCCAGGATTCGATCGTCGGGAAGAATCCATCGAAGCGATTTCGCCCCGTGTGAAATTGGAGCTGAGCGTCGTGGTTGCTCGCGGTCGTCCACATCGACCGAACGATCGCCATGTCGTCGACGCACTCGGACAGGTGCGGCAGCCAGTCACTGACCTCGATGCCGCGTTCGCTGTGTTTTCGATAACCGACCTGCAGCGGATACAGCTTGTCATAGATTTTCCCGTTGGCGTCGCCCTTCACCAGCTCGATGCGATTTTTAATATACGGCGATTCCAGCACGCTGCCGAACGGTGTCTGCGGGATTGTCTTCCCGCCGTATTTGGTCAGCTCGGGCTTAGGATCGAATGTCTCGACCTGGCTAACGCCTCCGGCCATGAATAGCCAGATCACGCTTTTCGCCTTCGGAGCAAAATGGGCGAGGCCATCCGGCGGAGCCCAGTCAGACTCGGCACCAATGCCATCCCGCTGGAGCATCGCACCCCAAGCCAGTGAGGCGAATTCGTTTCCCATGTGGAAAGGAATTGTCATCGGGGTCTTGCGAGGTTTTTCATTGGGTCCTCGTCATCGAATCGTGACAAAGTCGTTGTGGTTCAGCAGCAGCAGCAGCGCGAGCTGACGTCGAGCCTCAGCGCTGCCTTTGAACTCTGTGAGAAACTGAGTGCACTCGGCCTGTTCATCCGGAGCAGGCGCGCGGCCGAGTACGTGTTTGAACAAAGTTTTGACTAGCTCGCTGTCATTAAGTGTGCCGTGACCTTCCTGGATCTTTCGAGCCTGTCCGGCGGCAAGCGGGCTGTTGAACATCGCGACCGTCTGTTGCGGAGCGACCCTCGTTTTTCGTGGGTAGCATTGGTTGACCTTGGCTCAGTCGAACAGGCTGAGAAAGTTATCTGTCGTTCCTTGTCCTGGCGGAAGTACAGGCTGCGGCGGAGCACGGTTTGCCGCCGAGTGTGCTCGACGGGCGGGCCGCCCATCGTCAGGTCCAGGCTGCCGCCCGGCGTCAGCACGCTGTCACGCACGACTTCAGCTTCCCTCCGGCCAGCGTTCATTTGCCACAGCGTGTGATGGTCCGGATCGGCCGCCCGCGTCGCGGCCGAAGATTCACTGGATGAAAAACTCTGTCGATAGACGCCGGACATGACGATCCGCTTGTGAAGTTTCTTTAGGCTCCAGACATCTTCCATGAACTGCACGGCCAGCCAGTCGAACAGCGCTGCGTGACGCGGTTTCTCAGAACGCAGTCCGAAATCGAAAGTGCGTTCCAGAAGTGGCGCGTCGAAGTGGCGCAGCGAAACGTGATTGACGAGGACTTGCGCGGCGAGCGGATTCTGCCGATCCGTGATCCATCGGGCAAGAGCGAATCGCCGGCCGGAACTTGTTTTTGGATACTGCGTCGCGAGTGCTGCGTACTGGCTTGAGCCACTGTTTAGTTCTCCTTGTGGATCCGCCAGCTTCTTCTGCGAATCGGCGAGCTGTTTTTACGCGGCTTGAAGGTCCGTTCTTGCTTTGGCGCGAGCGGCCGCGGGGGAGGTTTCCTGCGTCTGCCGAGCCTGCGAGATCTTCATCTGTGCTGCGACTCGTATCTCAGATTCCACTAGCATCACCCGCGATTCCTTTGATTGAACGGTGATGTCCATGCTGTGGTTTTGGCGTCAATGATGCCCGGCAACTCTTGGTCGAGTCTCTGGCGGTCACAAACTATACGAACCGATTCAGATTTGCCGCTGACGTGGCGAAGTGTTGTTTGAGCTGCTTAGCTGATAGTTGCGATAGACTCGAGCAACGGTATTGCTGTTGATGCCAAGTTCGACGGCCAGCGATCGGACAGCGGGTATTGAATTACCGCGAGCAATCGTGCCGATGTGGATCAGCAAACGGAATTGTTCTTCCATCTGCCTTTAGAAAGGAATGCCGGATTCTTTGTTCAGGCGAACGGGAATGGCCATGCGTTAATGTCTGAGCGAGGCAGGTTGAAAGCGATGTTGGAGTGTTTAGCGTGCTTGTGGACTGGTGATTGAGGTTTGCTATGGATTGGGTGAGATTTGAACATTGAAGCGGGGCAAAGGCCAGAAGTGTCCGCGTCCATGACTCTGTGGGGGCGTCTGGCAGAAGTGGTGCAGCCGGGCAGTTACGGAATAGATTCCGCAGCGAAACTCGTAAAGAATTTCGGCGCCCGAAGCAATTCGAAAGTCTGGACGACGTTCGCTGCGAGACTACGGCTCTGCTTAGAAGCGGACTTCGAGGGCGACTGATGGACCGCTGAGAGCCACGTTGCTGCCGATGCCGAAGAAGTCGTCGGCAATCGTGTCGTTAAGCCAGAATTGCGTTTCCCACGCAGCCTTGACCCGTAGCTGTGCTTTGGTGTTCGTCGGCACGGTCCACGCAATACCCATTTGGTGATCAATCACCTGAGCGATTTCGTCCTCAATGGAACCATAAGCGAGACCTGAGACAGGTTGTCCGTTATGGATTTCGCCCAACAGCAATGAGCCTCGCAGACTTCCGAAGAGTGTCAGTCCTGAGTTGCCCAGTTTGCGACGTCCGTCAATCGATGCCGTGGCACCGATACCTTCGAATGTCAGCTGGCCGGGGAAGATAACCACGCCATCACCGTTGATGCCCAGATATCCGTAGCGAACACCACCGGAAACGCCCAGATCCCAGTTGCGGAAACTGTTTTTTAGAGTCACTTCTGCGTCAATCACATCCATTTTTAGGCCGACGCTGCCACCACCGAAAGTGCTGGCAATGTCGTTGCCGTGGTTGAATGAGAAATACTGTCCTCGAAATCCAAGTCCACTGTCGCTTTCGTAGCCCAGCTTCAGGCGCGTGGCTGTGCCGTAAGAAGGGTCCAGCCATTTTCCTCCGGTAGATGTGGCACTGCTGCGCGCCCCACTTAGATAAGGTCGCAGGAAGCTGGCTTCTGCTTCGAAGAATAGTCCACCAGTTCCAACAGACTGACATTGAAGCTGATGGTTCAGAGTTCCCAGTACATCGGGGCATTGCTTGTTTTGGTTCTGCTGCAACCACAGAACCTGATTTTCCAGAGAATTGATTCTGGCTTTCAAAGCGTCATTGGAAGTTTCTTCCGAAAGCGGCTGCGCGCCGACGGGGCCATCCAGAATGAGGCTGTCCAGAACTGGGCCTGTAACCACTGGGGCATCATAGCTGTGCTCTGTGATTAACTGAGTGGCGGGTTCTTCACCGCTGCAGAGCGTTGTCGTTAGAACAACAGCTGCCGTCAGGCAAAACATGGCAGAACGTCGAATTGACATTTCGTGTATCCTCACGACGAAAAACATATGGCATGTGTTCAACCATCGTTTCGCTGTTGCAGAGGCAGCTATGATTCGTCCATCGCGATGTTGAAAAGATTTTATGACTCAGATTGTGGGCTGGGGTACCCCTGATGTGCGCGAATGGCCCCAAACTTCGTCTCATCAGAATGAGACGGACTACACTGCTGTAATCGGCCACCTGTTTGCCGCAGTTGACGATTCTGGTTTTGGGATCTTGAGATCGGAATAATCATGACGATACCAACGTGATTGTGGGGGGCATTCGGTTTGGGGCGATTGATTCAGTTGAATCACCTGCAGGTATTTCAGCGTGTGAACGACTGGTGGGTTTCGAAACGGGTTTTCTGGAAGCGACCGGGGTTGGCTGCTGTTCGATGTGGGAGCGGCGTCGTTCTGAGCGTGCCGCATCAGATTCCGCTGTTTCGAAGGCCTCCGATTTGCAAGTCGCCGGTGTTCTTGATCCGTTGGGGCTGGTTACGGGTAGAGTTCGCCGGCACTTTTTCCGGATCGTCTTGCCATGATCGCCGTTGGTTCACAAAACAAATAGACCATATCGCCTGAAGAACATCATTGCTGCTTTCAATGTGTGATCGTTGAAAGCAGCAGCCACACGCTGCGTGGCTGCTGTTGTTTCAACGGAATTGAGGCAAGACGAATCGAACGGTTTGATTGCTGAAATTAACCGTCCAACAGGTCGTCCATGAAGTGGTCTTCTGAGAACAGGTATTGCATTGCCAGGTCTTCGGTTTCCATGTCTTTTTGTGTTTTATGAATATCTGAATGTCGGTCATGCAGTGTGTGAATCGGTTCCAGAGTTGACTTCATCACTTCTGGCTCAGCATCGTGATTCAGTCCCAACAGATGGCCCAGTTCGTGAGTCAGAACACTGTTGAGGCTGAAGCGACCATTTTCATCATCGGGCGTTGTCCAGCCAAATCCGGCAGCCGTTCTGTCCAGGTAAATGGTGTTGTTTGAAGCCAGGCCAAGCGTCTTTTCCGGCAGGTCAGTCACGACAACGTTTACGTTGCGAACTGCTGCGAGTGCTTCCTGGCTGACTCCCTGGTTTTCCCAGAACACGATGGCGGCTTCGAGGGCCGCCTTGGTATCGTCGTGATCGATTTCCGTTGCGATAGCGTGAACGGGTTCCGCATTTGGTGCGGCCAGCAACGTTGTTGCGACAGATTCGATTCGAACTGCATCGGCGATCACAAAGGCGTTGGCCGCATTTGTGAGCGTGACTTTAAGAGTTGTGCCGGTAACGTCAATGGTTGCGATGTTTTCCCACGCTGATCCCGCATCTGTCAGATCATTGGGAGCAACTTTCTGGTTGAGCTGCGCCTGACCAACAACTTTGGTGCCATCATAGATGGTGAACGGTGCATCTGTGGCTCGATTTGCATGAGCCACCCAGGTTGTGGAGACTTTGTATCGGCCTGGAGTTACAGCGAACGTCCATGTTGAAACGGAAGATCCGCTTCCAGCCGCTGCATAGCCCAGATCCGACTTGTGTCCAGTTCCGAACGCAGTGAATCCGTTGGCCTGATGCCCTGCTTCTCCGTTGTCGACGATCTTCACGACTCCGGGTGTTGTCACTGGTGGGGCAGTAGCTGGTGTTGTAGTAACTGGTGGTGTGGTAACCGGTGGTGTGGTAACCGGTGGTGTGGTGACTGGTATGGTAGTAACTGGAGGTGTTGTGGTGCCGACAGATTCGATTCGCACGGCATCGGCGATCACAAAGGCATTGGCCGCATTTGTGAGTGTGACTTTAAGTGTTGTGCCAGTCACAGTAACGGTGGCAAGATTTCCCCATGACGAACCGGCATCTGTGAAGTCGTTTGGAGCCAATTTTTGGTTGACATCTGTCTGGCTGACCACTGTGCTGCCATCGTAAACCGCGTACGGTGCATCGGTTGCTCGATTGGCGTGAGGTGTCCAGGTGGCTGAAACCTTGTACGTTCCCGGTGTGACGGTGAATGTCCATGTGGAGACAGACCGCCCTGAACCCGCAGCCGCGTACAACAGGTCAGACTTGTGTCCGGCAGCAAAGGATGTGAAGCCTGTGGCCGTGTGACCGCTGTCTCCATTGTCGATGATCGACACAACCGGTGTAGTTGGCGGTGTAGTTGGCGGTGTAGTTGGCGGAGTAGTTGGCGGTGTTGTTGGCGGTGTTGTTGGCGTTGGCGGTGGCGTGGTTACGGGTGGCGTAACGGCGTTTGTCGATTCAATTCGAATCGCGTCGGCGATAACGAACGAATTGGCAGCGTTGGTTAGTTTGACCGTCAGTTTGTTGCCCGTGATCGTAACGGTTGCCACGTCTTCCCATGCGGCTCCAGCAGCGTTGAAGTCGTTCGGACTAACCTTTTGATTGATGCCCTTTTGGCCGACGACGGTGTTGCCATCGTAGATCGTAAACGGAGCATCTGTAGCTCGGTTGGCGTGAGCAATCCATGTTGCCGAGACCTTGTAAGTTCCCGGTGCCACGCTGAACGTCCATGTTGAAACCGAAGACCCATTTCCAGCAGCCGCATAGCCAAGGTCCGACTTATATCCGGCACCGAACGCCTGGTAGCCGTTGGATGTGTGGCCGATTTCTCCATTGTCGATGATTTGAACCAAAGGAGTTGTTGTGGCCGGGGGAGTTGTTGGTGGTGGAGTTGTTGGTGGAGTTGTGGCCGGGGGAGTTGTTGCTGGTGGAGTCGTTGCTGGTGGTGTTGTTGAAGTTCCCACGGCTTCGATTCGAATCGCATCGGCGATGACGAACGCGTTGGCGGCGTTGGTCAGTTTTACGGTCAGTGTCGTTCCGGTGATGTCAACGGTAACGATGTCTTCCCAGGCCGTTCCGGATTCTGTGAAGTCGTTCGGAGCCACCTTTTGATTGACGTCTCTTTGGCCAGCAACCGTTGATCCATCGTAAACCGTCAACGGAGCATCGGTGGCTCGGTTTGCGTGAGGGACCCATGTTGCCGACACTTTATAGCGTCCCGAAACAACAGTGAACGTCCAGGTGGATGTTGCTGTTGAATTGCCCGCGGCGGCGTAACCAAGGTCTGACTTATAGCCAGCTCGGAAGTTGGTGAAACCGGTAGACGTATGTCCGCTGTCTCCATTGTCGATGATGCGAACGAATGGTGCGGCAGGCGGTGTGGGTGTGTCGACAGGTGGAGTCACCACAGGCATTGGCAGAGCCACGTAGGTTCCGTTAATGTTTTCCGGGCCACCCAGTGTCTGGAATCTGGTGTTTTCCGGAATATTTGGTCCGGCTGCATAAGGGTCACGCAGGGCGGCTTGCTGATCGCGGTAAATTTCACCGTTGTCAATGATTGCCAGTTCACCATTCGGTTCAGTTGTTCGGAACAGTGGATCAGCACCTTCGCCGTATCCCAGCTTTGTCAGGAAGTCGACAATGGACGGTGTTGAGTGTGTAATGACCGTTGGGGGTGCTGAAGGATTAGCGATCTCAGAGAAAAGATGTCTGACCGGGAAGACGTACGTGTTGTACGTCTTGATCCAGTCGAACGCTCGATCGGCTCCTGTGTTGCCGATGATCACGTCGCGTTCTGTGCCGCCGAACATGAAGTCGGCATCGTTGAACGGGCCAACGTCTGGAACATTGTTCAGCCCGCCGTTGGTGTCGAGATTGTCGTCGCCGTTCAGCAGGTCGTCGCCTTCCCCACCGAACATGCGGTCGTTCATGGTTCCGCCGACTAGCCAGTCGTTGCCGGTGTCGCCAAACAGTCTGTCTTTTCCGTCGTCGATCTTTGTTCCGCTTCCGTCAACCGCGTCGAAGTTCAGCAGGAAGCCGTGGATTTTCGACAACGCATCATGCGTGTTGAAGTCAGCGAACCTGCCGGTCGTGCTGCGGTATGGCAGCGGTGGAACATTGCCCTGTGGAGTTGTTGTGTAGAATGCAGCCAAAGCTTCAGCACCAGACATTGCGTCGTCGCCGGCTCCACCGTGCAGGAAGTCGTCGCCCAGTCCACCGTAGATGGTGTCGTTGCCGCCGAGTTCGAACGGATGCAGAGTTGCCGATTTGTGAAGTGTGTTGGTGATGTAGATATAAGCCGACGTTGTCTGGTTGCCCTGTGGTACCAGGTATTGCTGCAGGTTGGCCACGTTCAGGCCGTACAGGATTTCTGTCTGTCCGTTGCGGCTGGTGGAAATGATGCCGTCGTCACCCAGAATTCCGTCTTCTCCGGCACCGCCGAAGATTCGGTCGTTGCCGTTGCCGCCGAACAGATCGTCGTCCTGTCCGTCTCCGAACAGTACATCATTGCCCGTCATGCCGTGAACCACGTCGTCGCCGGATTCGCCGCGAATGACGTCATCGTTGCCGATGTCGTTGCTGTCGTCTCCCGGTGTGTAGTCCAGCAAATCGATGGCTCGTGGAATCACAGAAGCCGTTGTGCTGTAGTTGTCGTAGGTGAAGTGCAGATACTGGTTGCCGTTGGTTAGCCGGTAAATGTTAGCGTTGTCGCCGACAATGTAGTCTGCGTCGCGAGCGTGACCTTCTGCAGACAGGTCTCCTTGATCGTTGCGAGCAATATGAGTACCGGAGCCTCCGAAGATGCTGTCGGAACCATCAGGTCGCTGATTGACCGTTGTTAGGCTGTACAGGTTAGAGCTGCCACCGATGATGTCGTCCTGACCCAGGTTGCCGAAGATCAGATCGTCGCCGCCGTTACCTTCAATATAGTCATCTCCGTCTCGACCAACACCAGCGAAGTCGTCGATTGAAACCTGAGTGTTACGAATGTCGTTGGTGATTGTTCCGACTTCGTCCAGTAGAGTACCGTCGCCCATAATAGCGTCGTCGCCCAGTTGGCCGAAGATCACGTCATCTTCGGCTCCACCGGCAATTTGATCGTTGCCGAAGGTGCCAGCCGCTGGTGTTGTGCTGTGGTCGCACAGTTCCACGTCTCGTTTTGGCACGGTGTCAGGATCGGTTACGGCGGCGGCGTTCACAAGTGGAGTGCCATTTGCCGCGTAGATTGCCGTTCCGGAAAGTGTGCGGAAGCGAGGATCGGTGGTGCGTGGGTTTCGCAGTATTGTAGCATTGTCGCCGGTGATGACGTCAAAGCCAGCTCCCCCATCAATAATGTCGCTGCCATCGTGACCGCCTGCAACTGTGTGGCCGCCAATGATGTCGTCGTTGCCCAGGTCGCCAACGATAATGTCGTCGCCTTGACCGCCGATGGCAATGTCGTCTCCGGCACCAGCCAGAATGGTATCGTTGCCGCCAAGATCTGCGGTTTTCGTGGCGATGGACTTGAAGGTGAACGAATCGCTAAGAGCATTCAATGGAAGCTGTTGCAGATCGATGGCCCCTTCAATTTCGCCGTTGTCGCCGAAGATTAAATCGTCACCGGATCCGGAAGTGACATGGTCAGCCCCAGTTCCAGCAATGATAAGGTCGTTGCCGGCCCCGGTTTTAATTATGTCTTCGTCGCCGATTGTCACGTCTAAAGATCGCAGTTCTCGAACAACGTTAGCGGCGTCGATGATTGCCTGGCCGTTGTCGCCCATGACGATGTTGTCGCCGTTGGCGATTGTGATGATGTCTTTGTCGGTTCCGCCAAAGACGATGTCGTTACCATTACCCGTGGTGATACTGTCTGTGCCGCCGTCGGCTGGATTCAACGTTGTTACCTGAACGACTTGACCCGCGTTATTGATTTCAACCTGACCACCATCACCGGCGACAACGTTGTTGCCGCCCGCGATGTTGATGTTGTCGTTTGCGAATCCACCAAGAACAATGTCGTTGCCGGAACCGGCCGTGATGGTGTCGTCGCTGCCGCTTGTCGATGCGACAGTCTTAATGTTGGTGTATTGCCCCAGCCCGTTCAACACGATGCTGCCGTGGTCTCCGATGGCCACGTTGTTGCCTTCGCCAACATTGATGTTGTCTTTGCCAGATCCGCCAATAGCGATATCGTGGCCGCTGCCGGTGGTGATTTGGTCGTTGTCGCCGATGGTGGCGTCTGTGCTGTCGATTGCCAGCAGCAGGCCCGCCGCGTTTAGAGTGACAAAGCCATTGTCGCCCAGGATGATGTTGTCTCCGCCGGTCACCGTGATGCCGTCTTTGCCAGCACCACCCAGCACAACGTTGTCACCGTCGCCCGCCTGTATCGCGTCGTCACCACCGATTGAAGCGTCACGAGTGACAACGATCTCTGACAAATATGCAGTGCCGCTTGTCTGTTGCAGAGGAACATCGAGTGGTGTCAGGTCCACGGCTTCAGGGGCCAGCACGCTGCGTTCGGCGATCCCGGTACCGAGTCGCATAACAAGCGTCCCGTTGGCATCGCGATAGTCAACACGGCCACGGTCACCGAATACGATGTCGTTCCCCGAACCGGTTGTGATACTGTCCTGACCGTCACCGCCAAAAACAATCAGTGACAGCGTCGATGTTGAGCCGTCGACGGTGTCGTTGCCGTCTTCGGTGTTCAGCGCGAAGAAACCGTCGCTGCCATGCTGCAGATCAATAGTGACATGATCGCTGCCGCCACCGGTATTAAGCACCGTCAGGGTGCGAAAATCGACACGGCTCATTGTGCTTTCGACTGCGAAAGTGTCACTACCGCTGCCGAGCGAGATTTCGAGGTTTTCGACCGTGTCGTAGACGATCTTGCCGGTCATACCGAGACCCGTGAGTTCGGTCGTGGTCAACGTGCCGGTGTTGGCAACCGTGTCTGCGGTGTCATCGATGTTCAGGCTATCAACGCCACCTTGACCGCTGATCGTGAGGATCGAACCGATCGCGTTTAAATTGCCGCCGATGGCCGGGGCCACACTGCCGACGTTGATCGTGTCGGCAGCAGCGCCGGTGTTCACGGTCGTGTCGGCAGTAATCCCGCGGACGTTGAAGGTGTCGTCGCCGCTGCCGAGACTGATCTTCAGTGCTTCGACCGTGTCGTAGACGACCTTGCCGGTCATACCGAGACCCGTGAGTTCGGTCGCGGTCAACGTGCCGGTGTTGGCAACCGTGTCTGCGGTGTCATCGATGTTCAGGCTATCAACGCCACCTTGACCGCTGATCGTGAGGATGGCGCCGATAGCATTCACGTTGCCGCCGATGGCCGGGGCCAAGCTGCCGACGTTGATCGTGTCGGCATCATCGCCGGTGTTCACGGTCGTGTCGGCAGTAATCCCGCGGACGTCGACGGTGTCGTCGCCAGCGTTTGTGTTGATCGTCGTGTTGCCGGCGTGCGTGCTATTCACCGTGAAGGTGTCGTGGCCGCTGCCGAGACTGATCTTCAGTGCTTCGACCGTGTCATAGACGACCTTGCCGGTCATACCGAGACCCGTGAGTTCGGTCGCGGTCAACGTGCCGGTGTTGGCAACCGTGTCTGCGGTGTCATCGATGTTCAGGCTATCAACGCCACCTTGGCCGCTGATCGTGAGGATGGCGCCGATCGCGTTCACGTTGCCGCCGATGGCCGGGGCCAAGCTGCCGACGTTGATCGTGTCGGCATCATCGCCGGTGTTCACGGTCGTGTCGGCAGTAATCCCGCGGACGTTGACGGTGTCGTCGCCAGCGTTTGTGTTGATCGTCGTGTTGCCGGCGTGCGTGCTATTCACCGTGAAAGTGTCACTACCGCTGCCGAGCGAGATTTCGAGGTTTTCGACCGTGTCGTAGACGATCTTGCCGGTCATACCGAGACCCGTGAGTTCGGTCGCGGTCAACGTGCCGGTGTTGGCAACCGTGTCTGCGGTGTCATCGATGTTCAGGCTATCAACGCCACCTTGACCGCTGATCGTGAGGATCGAACCGATCGCGTTTAAATTGCCGCCGATGGCCGGGGCCACACTGCCGACCGAGAACGTATCGTCGGCGTCTCCGCCGACCACCATCGTTGTACTGCCCGCCAGCGTGCTCACAATCGCGTAACTGCCGTTGGAATAAATTCCACCCTTTATGAGGATGCCGTCATTGGACGCGCCGTTGGTGAAGCTGCCGCCGGTCGCCGCGTAGTCGATCTGGGCGGTTCCGTTCGACAGTCCGGAGATGGTCGTGCTGGAAATGACAACCGCCTCCGCAGCCGCGGATTCCGAGTCGTCGACAACGAGCCGATTGGCAGTTCCCGCACCGGCTTCGATCGTCAGGTGACCGGCGATCCCGGCAGTGTCGCCATTGTTTGAGACAGTAAACACGTCGTCCCCAGCACCGCCCACGATTTTCGTGGTGTTGACCGCGAGCGTGCTCTGGATGTTGAAGATCGAGGCCTTGCTGTTACTTCCTTTGATCAAGATGCCATCGTTCGTCAGCCCGTTGGTGAAACTGCCGCCAGTCGCCGCGAAGTTGATCGACTGCGGAGCCAGTCCGGTGATGCCGAAAGTGTCCACCGAGACGGTCTTGGAGATCTGGTCGGTGGAGTCGTCGACGAGAAGACTATTTGCCGATCCCGTGCCGGCGTCGATCAATAGTTGGCCGTTGATTGACTGAACGTTGCCGGCCAGACCGGTGCCGGCCGACGAGGAGACAATGATGCTGTCATCGCCGCCACCTGTCGCCACGTTGGTTGACGTGCCGAGCGCCGTCCCCTGAATCTTGACGATGTCCGCTGCAGCACCGGTCTGCAACAAGAGTGTATTGAAAGCGTTGTAAGTCAGTTGCTCATCCGCGCCGACCGACAATCCGGTCGCCGTGAGCGTCAGGTCGACAGCATCGTCGCCAAAATTGACAGCCAGCGAATCGTTCGAGCCCGTTCCGCCATCGACGATGATCGCGGGTGTGCCGACGAAGAATGGCGACGGCAGGATTGGCGCGTTCAGCGTGATGCTGTCGTTGCCGCCCTCGCCAAGCAGCGTGAGCGACTTCGTGACTGCCGCTGCGGTCACCGTGATGATGTCGTCACTCTCCCCGCCGGCCACTGTCAGACTCTCGACGTTGGTCAGGTCAATCTGCGTGTTACCAAACGTCACCGTCGAGCCGTTGACATCAATCGTGTCCGCCCCTGCTGTGCCGTTGACGATGACGCTGTCGCTTGCCGATGGAGCGCCCGCGTCGATCGTGATGGTCGTCGCGGCTCCCTCCTGCAGGTTGATTGTCACGACGTCGTCGTCGTTGCCGGTCGACACGTTGATCACTGTCGGGAAGTTGGCCGCCGCCTGATTGATGATGATGTCGTCAAGACCGTCGCCAAGATCGAGTGAAAGCGTGTCGATGTTGCTGTATGTCGTCGACATCGCATTGCGGGCGATGGTCGTCGCGTCGACGACCACGCTGTCCGCGTCAACGCCGAACGTGATGGCAAGCTGGTCACCGCCGCCGCCGCCGTCGATGGTGCCGGTGACATTGCCGTCCGCTGAAAGCAGGAATGTGTCACGGCCGCCACCGCCGGTGAGGTTCTCGAACGAACCGAAGGTGATCCCACCACCAACATTGCCGACGCCTCCTGCTGTCAGGTCCCAAACATTGTCGGTGTTCGATCCGATCAGCGTGTCGACGCCGGCGCTGCCGATAAATTCGGAGATACCGATGACGGTACCGTTGACGCCGGTCGCTGTGCCAGTTTCCAGACTGACCGTCACGCCGGTCGTCCAGCCGGAATAATCCAGTCTGTCACGTCCGCCGCCGCCCGCGATGCTGCCCGTTACGCTGGCCGTATCATCAGCGAACGCAAACGTATCGTCGCCCGCGCCGCCAACGAGGTTACCGAAGCCAGTGAACGTTACCGCCGGGTTGGTGCCGTCGATTTGGCCCGCGTCGGTGCCGGTAATCTGCCAGGTTCTGCCTGCGGCGGGGCCGATGAGTGTGTTGCCCCCACTGGCACCACCGATGAGCGTCAGCTTCTTGAGCGTCGGGAGGAACGCGTCGATGATGATACGCTGGCCGCCCCCGCTGCCGCCATCGAGAGTCAACTCGACCACGTCGGTGAGATCGATCGTTTCGCGGCCGATCCGCAGGAACGATCCGTCGATGCGAATATCACTCCCCAGCGAGATGTCGATCGTTACCTTCTCAGGAACCGCCACCAGAATTTTCATGCTGATGTTTTCGATCGTGGCGTCATCACGCACAGACGACCTTGGCACGGTAACACCGATGTTCAGCGTGTCGCTCTCCGCGGGGGGTTGCGACCCGCTGTCGCTGACTTGGATATTGGTCGCGCTGACGCCATCGTAGATTTCGATGCTGTCTGAGCCACCAGCGCCGTCCATAAACACAGTCGGGGCGCTTGAGTCGACAAGCTCGATCGTGTCGTTCCCACCGCTGCCGCCGATTCGCAAGACCTCGTATTGCTCATACTCGACTGCGATGTTGTTGATGAGGGCGGTGAACGTCCTGATTGTGATCGTGTCCGCGTTATCGGTTCCCAGCAACGTCAACTGGTCGACGTCGCCAACCCCGGTACCGGTGTCGGTGATGCGGATCATGCCGCTTGCAGCGATCCCGGCATCGATTGTGACCTCGTCGCTACCTTCGCGACCGTCGACGTTGACCGACCCGGTCCAGCCGCTGACGTCGATCCGGTTGGCGGCGGCGCCACCAAACAGACTGGCGTCCGTCACATGGACCAGATCGATCCGACCGCTTCGGGCGATCAGCGCGGTGTCCGAAAGCCTCCAATCGGCGTCGGCGTCAGCCACGAGTGTGTTGAGGCCCGTCCCGCCGTCGTACCGCACCAGCCCGACAAGCTCCGTGTAGCCCGCTCCCGTAGGGATCGCGCTACCAGCCGCTGTGGTCCCGAAGTCACCGGTCGGGAGGAATCTGCCAGCTGCCTGTGGCACGAGGTTGACGGAGAGCGTCGTCAGCGTGTCATCGCCTTCGGCGGTATCGATTTCGAGGCTGACAAGCCCGTAGGCGGTCAGGCCGCCGCTTTGCAGCGTGATGGCATCGTTGGCAATACCGGTGGTGATCGTCATGCCACCAATGTCGAAGAAGTTGAACGACGACATCTGCTGGCCACCCACCGTGCCGGTGACCACGTTCGCGAGGGCGCCGTTCTTGAGCGCTGTCTGCGTCTCTGTCGTGGTCACGGTGACCGGCGGCGAAACCGTCCGCACGAACGCATAGCCTGCCCCCGGAGTGCCTTTCGCATTCAAGGCACGGCGACCGTCGAGTTGCGGAGCGCCGATCGACGCCCGAATCCCGCTGATGGCCACCGAATAGCCGACGTTATCGCCAGCCACCGCGTCGGAACCGGCCAGCGGATTCGCCAGTGTGTCCAGCGCCCAGACGCCGTTGTTCAGGCTGTAGGGCAGGGCCTCGCCCGCATCCACTTGGAGTTGTTGCAATGCATCGAACCGATTGCGGCCCGGGGCACCCACCACCGCCCGATCGCCATCGATCGCCACTGCGCTACCGAAGTGATCGGCATCGTCTCGAACCATGACGCCCTGAGTCTGCAAAGCAGAGGCGGTCTGCATCACCAGCCGCTGTTGCTGCGACCAGCTTCCGACATTGGACTCGAAAACATAGGCCGCACCGGAATAAGCCGAACCGGACTGACCAGGTTGGGAAATCACTCCCGGAGCACCCACGATTGCATGATTCCCACTGATATCAACGGCGGCGCCAAACTGGTCTCCAGTGCGTCCATCAGCCGCCACTATTTGATTGCCGGCTGTCCAGGCGGAGCCACTGCGAACATAGAGGAACGCACCACCCTTCCCAGAATTGTGTGTCGGAGCACCTACGATGAGCTCATCCCCATCGATCGCCACGGCTGCGCCAAAATTTCCATGTTGATTAGAGAGCGTCTGCATCAGCACCCAATCGCCGCCATTAAACGCGTAGACATACGACTTGTTCGCGGCCGCGGCGCCCACGATTGCGGTCGTGCCGTCGATGGCCACCGACGTGCCAAAGGTCATGCTGTCCGGCGCCGACAGTTCCTTGACCTGCTGCCACGCGTTCCCCACACGCCTGAAGAGAAATGCCCGTCCGCGGCCGTCATCGCCCGCCTTGGGTGCGCCGACGATCAAGGTGTCGCCGCTGATGCCAACGCCAGTGCCGAACTGGTCGCCAAGCCTGCCGCCTGTCGACTGGAGCACGGCCTGTGCTGTCAGTCCGTTGGTGTCTGTCGAAGGGATGTCAACATCCGTATAGACGAACACAGCCCCGCGGCCGTCGAAATCGCGAGCTCCGACCACGGTTGTGTTGCCGTCCATCGCGATTCCCGTACCGGCCTTGGCGGTCTGGACGCTGATGGCCGTGGTGGTACTGACGTCCGTGGTGGTCGCAGGAGTTGTAAGCGCTGCCCAGCCCGTCGCTCGCGGGCGGAAGGTGTACAGCAAGTTGGAAGCCCTCGTGCCGACGACGTAAACGCCCTCGCTGATGATCGCACCGGCGACGCCGAAGACCGGCGCTTGATCGAGCACCTCTTTATTCGTGGACTGATCGAATCTGTACGGGCGAAGGTCGATCGCTAACGCGGAAGGTGTCGCCGTCGAAACGTCATAAACAAAGACGTGATCCGCGCCTGGCACTCCCGCGAGCAGGCGGTTGCCCCGGGCCGCCAACGTGCTTGTAAATCCAAAACTTTGATTGTTGAAGCTCAAGGGATTAAATTCTGAACTTGACTTCAACGGCGAGTTGAAGCGTGTGAGTGATAAATTAGGGGTTGTGAATTGATTAATCCTGCCGAATCTATCGTTTATTTTGCCGAAGAGGCCAGAATCATTCTCCCCAGTATAAATTCTTGCCCCACTCGATCCGGACAGCCCAGACAGCATAGTGATCTTACTTTCAGGACCGAGCTCGACGGTTTTGTACGCCTCGCTTCGTAGCGGACTGCCCGAAAACGTCCCAGCTTTAGCCGTCCAGTTGCTTTTTAAAGCATCCGACAGATCGTAGATCGCCAGGCGGCCTTTGCCGGGCGCGGCGACGCTAACCTCATTGCCGACGATCGCCACGCTGGATCCCCACCCGGCATTGTTCAGACTCGTGTAACCGTTAGGGGTGTAGACCCTGCGGAGGCCCCGAGCTTCCCAATTCAAAAAATATGGATTGCCTGCAAAATCATTGGTTTGAAATTGCCTGAGCTGAACTGCGGAATAGGAGGAATTATGAATTGGGAAACTGGAATAACTCCCCTGGGCTCTGATCAATGAGTAGCCTGTATTCGTTCGCGAACCAGTCCAATCGATCCAGTCGAATACTCTGGCCGAGGAAGTATACTGAAACCCATTTATCCTTTGGCTACCGTACGTCTCCCAAGACTCGGTTGTTGAGAACGACTCTGGCAACGCATCGTCGTCGGGCATCAGAAGCTTTGTAGAAACAACATTAATCGCACCGTTAGTGGGGTTGATGCTGACTTTGTACGCGTACACCGCGCCGCTGTTCGTCAACGTAACCGTATGGGCGCCCAGTGACGACGGCTGATTATTCGACTTATAACTCACAGTCTGCTGAGGCGCACCGACGACCACTATGGTGCCACTGACAGCTACCGATGCACCAAAATTGCTTCCCACACTCGCATTGGTAAGCGTGACCGGCGTGCTGTTCCATGACTCGAGCACGCGGACGTAAAGATACGTCTTGTTGCTGCCGGGGGCGCCGATTACGAGCAAGTTGCCGTCGACCGCGATTGCCGCGCCGAATTGCCCTTGCGCTCCGTTCGCCACGGTGATCTGCTCAACCAAACGCCAGTGCAGCCCTTCGTTCGCATACACATCGACCACGCCGCTGCCGGGCGAACCCACAAAGAGCGTGCCTGAATTCGCATGGTAGGCGGTGTGAACGCCATATTGTGCGGACGGTTGACCGAACGGACCCGAGAGAATCTCGGCCGCTACCGGCTGCCCGTTCGTTCCGGTGGCGCCGGGGATGAACGTCCGGATCGCACCCGCGTCGAAGACATCGGTCACGACCGTCTGGCCGCTCGTACGTGTTTTATTGAAGCCCGGAATCCCCACGATGATCCGTCCGCCACCCACGGCAACGCTCGCACCGAAGCGATCGGCCGTGAGGTAGTCGGCGGAAACCGTCCCGCCCGAGGGAGTGGCACCTGTGGGCGTCTCCGCCGTGAGCCGGCCGGAACCGTTCGTGCCGCTGGCCCGCAGCCAGCTTGATCCGGTTGCCGAGCCCTGATCGGCCAGACTCGCGAACGCGTAAGCCGCTCCTTGGTCAGCAGAATCCCCATCGTAGCCGGGGACTCCCACCACAACCGTCGCGCCGCCAATATCGCCGTCGAGTGCCACTGCGTCACCGAACAGGTCGCCCGCCTTGCCCTCCAAAGCGGCAGCGGATCTCGGCAAACCGCCGTCGGCCGTGAGCCGCGCGACCCGCGTCCAGGCGTTGATACCACTGCTGTTGATCAAATCGAACACAAAGGCGCGGCCCTGATCGGTAATGGTCTCTTTAATACCGTCGCCGTTGGTGTCCTTGGCGTTATCCCACTTCGGAGCCCCGACCACGATCCGCTTTCCCACGATGGCGACGGAACTGCCAAACGCCTCAAACGGCTGTCGGTCGGAAGCGGTGAGGTGTCTCGTCTCTGGAGAGAAAAGCGTGTTATTGAATTGCAAGTACTTCTGGCTGTAGACAACCGCATCGCCGCCATTGTCCGACGTGGGCCGGCCGATAACCGCCCAACTTCCGGAGAAGGCCACGGCAGCGCCAAAATCACCGGTCCCGTTGATCTCTTGGCTCTGCTGCCACGCCCCGTCCGACAGGGTATAGACGTAGACGGTGTCCTTGCTGCCGCCGGGAGCGCCAACCATCGCGGTTGCGCCATCGATGGCCACGGCTTTCCCGAAGTTGTTGTTTGATTGCGCGTTGCTGGCTTTGAGCTTGGCCTGCTGCTTCCAGGCACCAGCGAGCGTCGGTCGAACGAACACGTAGGCCGCCCCGGAATCGGTGGCGGTGGCATCGTCGTACGGGGCACCGATGATCATTGTGTTGCCGGAGATGGCCACTGCAGCGCCAAATCCGCCGCCACCGCCTAGCCGACCGTCTTCTGGAGAAAGCTTCGCCTTTTCGACCCAGCCATTGTTGATCCAATCGTAGACGAGCACCGCGCCAAACGACGTGGCCGAGCCCTCAAGCTCGGCACCCACGACGAGTGTATTGCCGCTGATGGCCAATACCCTGCCGAGGTGCCGTGAATCCACGGCGTCGATCGCCGCGAGCTTCTGTTGCTGGGTCCATGCGACGACGCCGTCCACGGTGACCGTCTGCAGCACGAGACGGTCTAGATTAAGGTCGCTTACCTTCACGCTGCCCAGGTTGAGTTGAGCGGCGGCGGCAGTCGCCAGGAGCTGGAAATTGGGCAGGCCACTGACGACCAGCGGCTCGACGCCGTGCAGTGAGAAAGAGTTGTTGTTGATCGAAAGCGTGCCGGCATTGGCCTCGGTGCCGCTGAGGGTGTAGGTGCCTCCGCCAGTTCGGCCGTCGCCGGCTAGCTGGAATTTGTCGCCGGCAGAGCCGTGCAGGTCGCCGTTGAAAACGACGTTGAGCTGACTGACCGGGACCCCCGTCGTGAAGTCGACGTAGAGTAGGTCGTCACCGTCGCCACCGTTGAACGTCGCCACGTAGCCGCTCATGTCGGCTGCCCCACTCACGTTGAACGTGTCATTGCCTCCACCAGCATCCACCGCCACGTCAAAGTGGTAGGTGCCGTCGGTGAGCTGCACAATGTCGTCGCCGCTGCCGAGCGACGCGGCGATGATCTCCGCACCACGGGCACTGACATTCAGCGGGGCGGTCGTGATCCCGCTCTGGAGAACCACCGTCGCGTACTGGGAGTTCGCTGTCGCCGTCGGATTCTCGCCAAATGCAGCGGCGAACCGGGCCAGGAAATCTGCGTCAGGAGTGGCGGTGGTCTGGCCGGGGAAGAGCTGGCTGAAGCTCCGCGTCGCGAAGGCCAACGTCGTTGGAGAGCTCGCTGATGTGTCGAGGAACCGCACCGTGTCTCGGCCGCCCTGGGCATTGACGATCACCGGAATGCCACGCGAACCGGTCGCCGAGTTTGTGAGGTCGATCGCGAATCGGTCGAGCGAAAATCCGCCGAGAACTTCGCTGCCAAAGTTGACCTCGTCGGCGCCGGGGCCGCCGTTGACAACGAATGTCGAGTTCTTGCCGTTGATGCCCTGCTCGCGGTGGGTCGCGTGGATATCCACGACGTCATCTCCCAAGCCAACGCTCAGCACAAAATTGGCGATGCCGCGATAGGAAAGCACACCGGTGTTGCCCCAGCGGCTGACGGTCGTCGTATCGATCGGGCGAGTCGTATTGTTGAGCAGCGTGCGAGTGCCGGTGTCTGCATTATCCACCACGAAACGCTGGGCCGAGACTGTACTTTGATCGTTAACAAACAGCGTGTCACCCGACTCCGGAGAGGGGCTGTCGACCAGGAAATTCCCATGGAAGTTGGCGAGTGTTCCGACCGAGTTCTGGCCTGCCACCGTGCCGACGTACACCGTGTCGGAGCCACCGCCGGGGTTGAGAGTCACGCTCAGGCCGGCCGTCGTGGCGGGCACGTAGAACGTGTCATCGCTAACGCCAAGCAGGATCGAGATGCTGCTCGCAGAGGCGAACCGTACGGAGCCGGTCATGCCCAGCCCGGTCACGGTGTTGCCTGTGTAGGTGCCAACATTGGCCGATGGGTCGCCCGAATCGTTCAGCGTGATGGTATCAGCGCCGGAATCGCCAAAAAGCGAAAGTGCACCGGCGATGAAATCGACCCGGCCAGTCGAGCCGGAATGGAGACCGGTTGCCGTCGAGCCAACGACGAGCGTGTCGTTGCCGGAATCGCCGTACACCGTGCTCGTGCCATAGGCATACGTGCTGTCGATGGAGAAATAATCATCCCCGCCCTGCAAGTCCACGTTGACCTGTTCCGTGCTGCTGAAGACGCCGTCCGCGGGAGTGGACCCGGTGCCTCGGAGCGAGCCGAAATAGATGGCCCCGGGATAATCGGTCTGACCCGAGCCGAGATTAGTGTATTTGACTCCAAAGATCGCGTCGTGCGTGGCATTGAGTTGATTGCGGCCCATGCCCAAGCCCGTCACCGCCACGGCGGTGAGTTGGCCGACATCGTTGCCAGCGGTGCCGTAGACATTGAGCACGTCGCCCGTGCCGCCCCGGTCGGCCTCGCCGAAGAACGACGCGATTCCTTCGATGGCGGTGGTATCGGCCACGTCGACGGTGTCGTTCCCTGGACCGCCGAGCACGAAGGCCGCCACGCGGGCATTCACGCCGGTGATTGCGACCGTGTCATCGCCGGAGCCAAGACCGAGATAAAGGTAAGCGCTGTTCGGCACCGCGAAGTTGATGCTGCCGGTCATGCCCAGGCCGGTGATGTTGTCCGCCGCGAGCGTGCCGGTCAGGTCGGAATTGCTGCCCCGGGTGCTCACGTAAATGCCGTCCGGATTGCCGTTGCCGTCGGGGCCCGTGTTGATCGAAAGGCTGCCGATGATCCCGGCGAGATCGCCCGTCAGAACGGCCAGTGGATCAACGCCGGAAGCGTCATCGCTGTAACTGGTTCCGGTCATGAAGAGCTGCTTCGACGCGTTGCTCGACACATAGATCCGGTCGGAGCCCTCGCCGCCGTTCACGGTCACTGAACCCGTGACCGCTTGGATGAAGAAGCGGTCGTCGGCGCCGTTGCCCGTGAGCACTGTCGCGTTGCCGGCGTTGATGCCGCCGGGCCGGGAGATCTGCAGGTAATCGAGATCGTCGCCGCCGGCGATCGTGACCAGCGGGGCCTGCACGTCGCCGCGGACGTCGATGGTGGTACCGTTGTCTGGGTCGGGGTCGATTGCAGCGGAGTCGCCGCTGATCGTCACCGCCACGTTCGCCCTGATGAGCGTGTTGGCCAAGAGGAACGCATTGTCGCCTACCGCGAGAGTGACACTCCCCTGCAGCGCGGTCACGGTTCCGGTCGCGATTGCCAAACCCGTGAGCGTGGTCAGATCCAAGGCCGCGAGCGCATCGCTCGTGGGATTAAGCAGATAAAAGTCTTCCCCTTGCACGGCGGAGTCGAACACCGACAGGCTCACATCACCAGTGTCTGCGACGACGGATGCAACCCGCACGGCCGCGTTCATTGCCGCGAGGTTCACGCTCTGTGAGGCCCGGGCATACAACCGGCCTTCGACCGGTACGGCCGTAGTGTCGATCTCGAAGCTATTGCGTTCCTGCCCGACGCCCGCGCCATAAAACGCGACCGCGTTCTGGGCCGTGCCAAGGCTGCCACCGGCGGCGACCAGGTCGATATTGGCGGCCTGGATGTTGACAGATTTATTGACAGATTTGTCAGCTCGCGCGTCGAGGATCGATCCCGACAGTGTGACGAGCGAAACATCGCCGGCGCGCGATAGGATCGCGTCGAGGCTCAGATCCCCGGCAGTCTCGCGAAGGAACACGCCATTTTGCGCCTTCGCAGTCACCTGACCGGTGGCCTGCTGTGATGAATTGATCTCCAGGGAATTGCCGGCCGAACCAATCGCGCCGTTCACGGCGTCGAGGGCGATCAGCGTAACACTGTTGCCGATTACCCAAGCAGTCGTGCCCGGATCAGATACGCCCGTGGCGATGTCAGAGATCGCACCCATCAATGCGGTCAGAGACACGTCGCCGGCATTCGACGCAATGGTGGCGATCCGCAGGTCGCCCTTGGTCTCGACGATCGTTACGTCGCCGCTGGTAAGGATGTCGAGATGGCCCGTCGCACCGGCGTCGGTCTTCGCCTTGATTCCAACCCGCGGGTCGGAGACAAGCGGCGTGGCCGCGTGGATAATGATGCTGCCGCCGGCCGTGATGCCGGTCGCCGTGGGCTCGGTCGCCCCGATGTCGTAGGTGCTCGCCAGTGTTCCCGTTCCGGTGCCGTAGGCCCCGACGTAGGCCAGAGGGATTGTCGTTTGGCCTGGTTGGAAGAAGCCGAGGTAGTCGCCCGTGAGCACCGCCGGGGTCGTGGTGTTTGGCACGTTGACGTGAATGCCACCGGTGGTCGCGCTGACAAGAGTCTGCACACGTGCGCTCTGCAGCAAGAGATCCACGTCGCCGCCGGCCCGAATGGTTTGAAGCTTGAGCGTGAAGTCGCCCGCTGCCAGATTCGTTGACGGGTCGCGGAGCAGCCCCTGCAGGTCGGCAAAGACACCGTCGCTCGCTCCGGCCCCGGCCACAAGGGTCACATGTTGCGTCGCGGCCGGCTCGTTCGGGCTCTGCACAAGGTCGATGTTCAGCCGCTGCTGGGCGTCAGCACCGAGTGTCCCGGCCGCCGCCATGGCGAGCGAATGCGTGCGAACGAGCGACACGCGACCGTCCGTCCCGACGAAGTCCCGGGAGTGTTTAGCGAGGATGTCGCCGCCGAGATTGGTGATCCTCGTCGTGCCGACAGGATTGTCGATCGTGCCATTGAGCAGAATGTCGGAGCCGCTGTTGTTGACGATCTCGATGGTCGTCGGCGTCACGGTGCGTTCCACCGCGAACGTGAGCGATACGTTGTTGGCACCGCCGACGAGGTCCACTTCAGGCACGCCAGTCTGGCTCAGAGGAGAGATGTTGTTGATCTTCAGATCTTTGTCTGAAGTGTTGACGATGCGAATCTTTTCAAGATTGTCTGCGAACCGCCATGTGCCGCCGCTCCCCTTGATCTCGTCGGCGTTGAGCAGCGACTGGCCAAGGACGTTGGCAAACGAAATGTCGTCAATGCTTATTGTTTGGGCATCACTTGTGTAAGTGATTCCGGTTTGACTGGCGACAGCGTCGCCGGCTCCGATCACCAGTTCAACATCCGAGCGGCCTAGGAGCGTCGAGTTGCCGTTCCAGTCGATCGTGCTGACTTGGGTGTCGGTGAAAATGAATTGATGCGGCTGCCGCGGAAGATACAAGCCAAACATGTCTATCGTGATCGGCGTCGCCCTCGGGCTGACGTTGCTGCTGCCAGCGTCGACATAGAGGGCAAGACGACCGTGAAGCACCGACTGGTACAAGTCGCTGTCGGTGCTGACCCGCGTGCCCGCACTGACGGTGGATCCTGCGTCGGTCTCAACAGTCGCTGTAGGAGTTGAAGTATTCGTAGCCTCGGAGGTGACATTGCCGTAAACGCCAAGCATCTGCGACGTGGTGGTTACGTCGTTCAAGATATTCGTCATGTGGGCCAGCAAATCAACCCCCGCAAGGCCAGTGAGCTGGGCACCGGCGTTAATTTTGACCGTTGTGGCGGCCGGCAGAATCACTGTGGCGAAGGAATGTGCGATCGCAACGAGTCCGCCCGCGACCGATTCCGACTTGGCGTCGAGGTCCATCGACGAGACCTTCGCATCAACGATCGCGCGGTCACCGATCACCTTCGCGCCAGCGTTAATCTCGGCCTGCGTCTTGCTGACTGTCGTCACTTCGTTGGTGGTATTGGCATAGGCTCCGCCGCCGAATCCGCGGCCGTCTCCGTCGGCGTGGGCGAATCCTGAGGCGGCCGTATCAGCCAAGATCTTTACCAAACCGCCTGCCGTGACCTGGGCATTGTCCCGCACCGTCGCGGTCGTGTCGAACGTGGTCGTCACGTTGGCGGTGGGCCGCACGTCGGCGACCACACCACCCGCCGTGGCCGTTGCGTAGACGGTGCCATGCTGCGTGGACGACTGCGATTGGAGCGTGAACTTACCAGCCGTGGAGATACGGGCGTCACTTTCGACGAAGGCGTGGCTTGTGTTCGTGGCGGTGGAATCGGCTTCCACGACGCCCACGGCGACCAGGCCCCCCGAACCGTTGGTGACAGTCGAAGCCGTGCCCGTCGTCGAACTCGTGACGACCGACACATCGCCTTCGGCGACCAGCGTGCCGCCGATCGATGCGCTGACCGTTGGGGCTGACGTGATTGTCGCGTTGTTGATGCCGACACTGATCAAGCCGCCGCCCGAGCCCTCGGAATTGGCGCTGGAAACGCCGTCGCCACTCGTCGGAGCGAAGGCGGAGAGCGGCAGGCCACCCGGGCCGAGCAACCGTTGGGTTGTGCCCACGAGTGTGCCGCTCAAGTCGAACGACAGCGTGTGCCTCGAACCGACGGAGGCCGACAGATCGATCCCCTCCGATCCGATTGTGAACGTGCTCGCTGAGCCCAGGCCGGTGGTCACCAGCCCCGTGATTGCGGCTCCGCCGACGGTCGCCGCGAGTTGGAAGCTGCCGGAGGACCTATTTGTCACGTAGTAAGTGTTGCCATCGACAAGGCTGCCGATTGAAAGGGGCACCAGCGTGTGGATCAACTTCCTGCCGGCGTCAGACTTGTCGGGCGTCAAATCGACGATCGAGTCGTTGGCGAGCTGCTTGAGCTGGATGAGGTTGGCATTCGTTGCATCCACCACCACCTTGTAGGACGTTCCATCAACCAATCCTCCGAGAGCGGCACCAGAGGTCGGTTGGCGGTAGCTGACGATGTCACCGGTGTGAAACAGGTTATCGGCGAAGTAGATGCTGTTGCTCTCAGCGACATCGATGAACGTTGGAGCAGCGGTCGTGCCGGCCACGGTGACATCCACCAAGCCCGCGTTGAATTCCTGCGGTGTCGTTGTGTGGAACGTGACCGCCTGTCCATTCGTGAACGTGTTAGCCACGTTGAATGTGTCGCCACCAACGAGATTGGCGGGCACGAATGTCTTAGGTTGTTCCGGGGTGGTTGCCGCAGCGTACGTGGACGTCAGCTTGATCGTGGTGGCGTCGATGACGTTGACAAAGTAGGCAGCGCCATCCGTCAATCCGCCGATCGCGATCACCGAGCCGGTCTCCGCCTGGTAGCCGTGGTAGACGACCTTGTCGCCGCTTTGGAACTGAGGCGGAGCGTCGAACGTGATCGTGTCCTTCGCGGCATCGATCGCGGCGCCGTCGCCACTGAAGATCACCCCGAAACCGAGCTGATCGGCGTCGGCTTGAATCACCTTGTAAGTCCGCCCGTTCGTCAGACCACCAATCTGCGTGTTTGCGCTGGCGTCATACTCAACGGTGTCACCATCTCGCTGGCCGTGTTGGGTCACCGTGAGTGTGTCGGCCGTCGTATTAATCGACTCGATCGCGTAAGTAGCAGGCGTGGCCGTGCTCTGCGGCGTCGCGGTAGCCGACACAGTCACCTTGCCAGCGGCATTGGACTGAATAATCTGTGCGCCGGTCCCAATCGTGCTGGAGACCGTCGGACTGACGGTGACAAACGTGTTCGAGACGCCTATCGCCACCGCGCCGCCACTGACGCCGATCGTACTGGCATCGGCTTCGGGGTTTTCTTGCGCCACGACGTCGAGATTCTCGGAAACATTAATAAAGGCCAACGGGCCGATCGACGCGCTAACGGTCGGCGTGACCTCGGCTGTCGACTTGTTGACGCCGACGCCGACCAAACCGCCGGCGACGGCCTGGGCTGTGGCCGTGGCGATGTCGGAGCCCAGGGCCAGCACTGAGACATTGCGCGCACCGGCCATGGTGGCATCCACGCTGCCGGTCGACGGATGCGACTCGACCCGGCCATCGAGGCGGGCCGTGGTGCTGCCGGCTGCCGTCGCCTTGGCAACGCTCGCTCCCACGCCGACGAGGCCACCGGCGGCGCCGGTGGCGGTGGCGGTCTGCCGATTGTCTGACTGGGCCCGCAGCGAGATGTCATTCGCGGCCGACAAAGTCGCGGAGGCATTCACACGGGATTCAAGGATCGGCGATGACTCAGTGGTCGCATCGGCGCCGCTGCCCGAGGCCAGACCGCCGCTGCCCGCATAGGCTGTGGCTGTGGCTCCATTGCCAGTTGTCTGGCCGTTGAGATCAATGTTGTAGAGCGAGGCGAGCAGGATACTGCCGCCACGACTTGTGATGCTGCTGCCGTCGATCGCGGTGGTGATCGTGGGAGTCACCGTCGCGGTCGGCACGGAGCCGACGATGCTCAGCCCAGTGGATGCCGAGATGCCGTTGGCCGTCGCATCCGCGGTTGCCGCGGCCACCGCCGACACGAAGATATCTCCACCGGACGTGACCGTCGACGAATCAACGCGTGCATCGACCGTCGGCTTCACGGTCACGTTGGCGACTGAACCAGCAGCGGCAACGGCAGCTGCGCCGATCGCGACGGAGAGCACCTCAACGGTGGACGTGCCGGAGGCCGTATTGGTCGCTTTGACGCCAACGCCTCCGCCGACTGTGACGGTGCTAGCGTCGATGAATGCTTTGGTGCTGCCCGCGACCGTTGCATTCGACTCTGCGCCCCCTCCACTGAGCGACGCACCGAGGAGACTGGCCGAGACGGCCGCGGTCTGGGAGGAGGCTGAAATTGTCGCCGCTTCAGTGGCTTCGATCGTCAAGCTTCCTGGCGTGGACGAGACGGTCGAATTCGACACATGGGACCAAACGTCGTTATCGATATCGTTTTCGCCAAGTGATACAGAGATGGCAATGGCGACACCGGGAGGACCGATCGCGGCCGCGACCGCTGCCGACAGGCCATTGGCAGTGATTGTCGAGGTATCTGTTGCCGTGATCGCGATCGCGCCCTCGGTTTTCACACCCCCATCACTTTCGCTGTTCAAGATTGCGGCCTCGACCCGGGTGGCAACCTTGTTGATGGCCGACGTGCCAGCGCCTGCGCCTGCTAGGCTAGGACCCTTACTCATGGCGATCGCTACCGCGATGGCATCGACCTGGGCTTTAACCGTCTGATGGCTTGTCGCAGCGAGTGTCAGTCCGCCGGCGACGACGAGGCTCGCGTCGTCGATCAGCGCCTCCACTTCGACCTGCTTCTTCGTTCCTGATGACGTGTATCCGATAAAGTTCTCGGCCGTCGACGCGCCGATCGCCCCGGCAACCCCGCCCGTAACTCCGCCGCTGACGGCTGCCGATAGTGCCGCCACCTTGGCGTCGATCGAACTGGTGTCGGCCGCTGTGATCGAGACCTCCGCCGCCGACTCCAAATGGCTGTCTTGGATCGCTGCGCGGACCGTACCGAGAATGATATTTTTCGCGTCAGCCCCGGCCCCGGAAAGGGCGACGCCCGGCCCTGCGCTGAAACTCAGCGCGGCGCTTGCCGCCTGTGAGACGGCCTTGATCACGGATGTCTGGTCCGCTGCGATCGACACGCCGCCCAAGGTCGTCTTCACATTGGGCACATTCGCGATTCCCGCGGTCACGTCGTTGCTGATCTCGTTCTCCGCGAGTCCCACCGCGATCGACAGCGACACGGCGAGCTTGCCGGACAGCGATACCGCCAACGAAGCGGAGTTGTTCACGGCGGCGATCACGCTCGTGTCAACGGCGATCATATCGATGCTGTCGGCCTGGATTCCATCCGACTCGCTACCGTTTTTGCCACCGCTGCCGTCGATCGACGCATCGACCGTCGTGGCGATGCGGTTGGTGCTCTGGGCACCGGCTCCGCTGAGGGACAGGCTGAACTTGTCGGAGGCGGCGAGCGCCACCGATCCGGCAAACACCGTCGACTCGATGGATGCGGCATTCGTCGCTTGCAGCACAAGCTCTCCGCCCGCATCGATGCTTGAACCGGTGACGTTCGCGCGGACCTCCCCCGGAAGGCGATCACCGTCGAGGGTGTAGCCGACCAGGTTCCGGGCCAGCGCCACGCCGATGGAGGCGCCGATGCCCGCGTCAGTGCCGGCGCCCGCTCCGATTGAGGCGGAAAGCACCGTGGCGAGGATTGTCGGCTGCGCTGCGCGGATACTGCCGGCGGTGTCTTTCGTGAGGAAGTAGATGACGCTGTCGGAATCGGTCAGCGTCCAGGCATGGCCACTGCTCAGCGTGCTGAGCACGAGGTCGCCGGAAGCGAGCGTTGAGCCCCCGGCCGTGAACTGCGACCGCAGTGACGTGGTCAGCGCCGCGCTTTCCGACAGTTTGTCGCTGTCGGCCACAACATCGAACTGCGTGGCCGTGACGCCGGACAGGTCGAGGTATGCGGGACCCGTCGTACTGGCATCGATCAGCACGTCGCCGAAGCTCGTGAGGCGGCTGGCATCGACATGCGCATTCGTCTTGGTCAGGACGACGTTCACCGCATCCGCACCGGCACCGCTCACCCCAACCCCGACATCACCGAGGGCCACGGCCAGTGCTGCGGCCATCGCTCGGGAGTGAATCATCGCCCGCTCTTCCGCATTCAGCACGATTCCGCCGGCCGTCGTGGTGACGCCCTGATCGGCATTGGCGATTGACGCTTCAACGGAGTTGTTGATCTCGTTACGGGCAAGCCCGACACCGATCGAGAGGGCGAGAGTCTTCTTGCCGCCAAGGGCCGCTGCGATCGCGGCTGCGCCGGTAAACGCGTCGATCTTCGTGTTGTCAGTCGCCTCGATCGAGACGCTCGCCGCCTGGATGCCGGTGAGACCGTCTCCGTCGATCGAGGCCTCGACCGCCATATTGACCACATTGGTGGAACTGGCTCCGGCGCCGCTAAGGGCCAGCGTGTTCTTGCTGCCCAACGAGAATCCGACCGAAATCGCGGCAACGGTGGCGTCGATCTCCTGACTCGTGATGGCTTTCTGCTCGAGGTTGCCAATCGCGGTGATCGACGAATCCACGACGAGGGCCTTCACCTCAACGGGCGGCTTTCCTTCACCGCCAATGATGTTGCGGGCCAGCGATACCCCGATCGCGGCGGCGCCGGCGCTCTTGGACGGTGCGATCGCGCCGGATACTGAAGCAGCGACGACAGTCGCTTTAATCTTCGACAGCGGCGTGTTAGCCGCGAGCGTCACGTCGCCCTTGCTGGTCAGGCTGCTGTCCGTCACCTGGGCATTCGTCTTGCCGCCGATCGTATTTTTCGCTTCGGCACCGCCGCCGCTGATCGCCACGGCGCTGCCGCTGCTGGAATAGCCGGCAGCCACCGATGCCGCGACGCTGGTCGCCGTGATTGTCGTGGTGCTGGTCGCCGTGAGGGCCAGATCACCGACGTTCGTCGTGAGCGTGGACGTATCGACCGACGAGATCTGGTCGACGTTGATCGTGTTGTAGGCCAGCGACATGCCAATCGAAAGGGCTCCGCCGCTTCCCGTGCCGGTGCTCGCCCCAACCGCAACGCTCATCCCATAGGTTTCGGCGTCGATGGTGGCGTTATTTGTCGTGGTGACCTCAATGCTGCGAGCGGTCAGGCTGCTCGCGGTGACTGCAGCGGTAAGGTCGCCTTCGATCGTATTCTGTGAGTAAGCACCCGCGCCGGAGAGGGCCGTTCCCCGGCCGCTCTTCGATCCGCCGACTGCCGCGGCGCCGGCGAGCGACATTGCGTCGATGTCGGTCGTCGACGACGCACTCACGCTCGTAATCCCCTCCGACACGACGGTCGAATCGGAGATCGACGCATCGACGACGAAGCTCTCGATTTTATTGAACGCAACTGCGGCACCGATTGCAACGGAGAGGCTGCTATCGCTCGCGGTTCCCTTGTTGACCGCCACCGAAATCGCGACGCCGCCGGCGTCGGCCGTGATCGTTCGCTTGTCATCCGCAGCCACCCGGACTTTTCCGCCGTTTCTCGTGATCACCCGGCTGCCTTTGACTCGGGAGCCAACACCGCCGCGGATCGTGTTGCTCGTCACGGAGCCCGCGCCCGCGAAGGAGTTGCTGCTGGTACTGCCGGTGGCGACGGCAATCGCGCCAGCGATCGCCAGGGCCTGAATCTCGGCAGACGACTCGGCATTGATCGCCACGTCCCCGGCGACGGTCCAGACGACATTCTCGCTAAGTGCCTCCACGTCCTGATCGATTTCGTTGAACACGAATGACACGCCGGCCGCCAGGGCGGTGGAGTTGCCTTGGGCCTTGGGGCTCTTGAGCAGGGAGACGCTGACCGCGATTCCGCCACCCACGCCGACGATCTTTGAATCGATGTCGGTGGCCGACACCGTCACGGTGCCCGCGGAGAGCGGATCGGCCAACGTGCCGGTGTTCCGGATCGTGGCAAGCGTGTCGGTCGTGATCGAGTTGATCGCGATGCCGGCCGCAACCGCTAGGCTGAACGACGCGGAGTCCTTCGAGTCGGGGGGGACCTTCAAGCTGTCCGATGTCTTTGACACGGCCACCGCGATGGCTGCCGCCACGGACGTGATTTGTGAACTGTTGGTGGCGGAGACGCGCACCGCTCCCAAGACCGCCACGTTAGTGCCGTCGAGGGTGGCCTCGGCGCCACCGCTAATGTTGTTATAAGCAAATCCGGCCCCGATCCCGGCCTTGCCACCGAAGGCGATCGCACCGGCCACCGCCACGATCGAGGTGACGTCGGTGGCGCTGACGGTCAGACTCGATCCGGTGATCGCGCCACCGCTGAGTTTCGCCACAGTGTCAGTGTCGATCGTGTTGTAGGCGACCGATCCGGCCACGCCATAGCCATTGGCCGCTACTCCGATACCGGCGGCGACCGCCAGCGTCGTGCCGGAAGCGTTGGCATCCACAATCACATCGCCGGCATCCAGCAGCGTGGAGTTGTCGATGGAGGCATGCGTTTTGTTCGTCAGGATATTGACGGTCACGGCCCCGGCCAGCCCGACCGATGTGCTGCCACTCTTGTTGAATGACAGGGCCAACGCGCCGGAAATGGCTGTATTGTTCGTGTCGTTTTTGGCCCGCACCGTCACGCCATCACTCTGGAGCACGACGGCTCGGTTCAACAACGCCGTGGCGGTGTCGTCGATCGAGTTGACCGAGACGCTGCCCGAGATTGCCAGGCCCCATTTGGTGCCCGCAGGCGTTTCCTTCGCGTCAGCCGAATCGCTCGGTTTTGCGGTCTTCGTGCCGGCCGCGGCGAGTGTGCCGGTACCAATGGTGCCGACGTTGGTCGCTGTGACGGTCAGTAATTCAACCGCTCGCACTGACCCCACGCCACCGACACCGGTGAGCGTGTGATTCGTCCCGGATGCGAGGTCTCCGGCAAGGTCCACGAGCGTGCCCGAACGGTCGGCCGCGTCAGTGGATAAAGTGATTGTGTAAGCATCGATCCGGGTCACGTAGTAGGTCTGCCCCTGTGCGAGCCCGCCGATGCTTGTGCCGCCGCCGTTGTCGTAGACGATGGAATCGCCATCCTGATAAGCATGGACGGCGTTAAAGAAAATCGTGTCCGCAACACCGTCGACGGTCTGCCTTGCCTGGAACGGCGCACCGAAGGCGTGCGATACGCCCGTCGCCACCGATGGGTCGACATCGATCCAGACGTTAGCAAAGGCGTCCTTCTCGGTTTTCGCCAGCCGAATCACCGTGTCGCTCACACGGATGACGTAATATTCATTCTTATGAGCCAGGCCGCCGATGCTGTCACCGTCGCCGTGGCTGTAGAAGACCTGCTGGCCCGTGACAAACCCGTGCGCATAGCCCAGGTCAATCGTGTCAGACCGTGTCACTGACGCTTCGGTGACAGCCAACCGGGAGTCAAGTTGCAGACGCAATGTGTGATTGACACCCAACTTGGGCAATCCCGGGATGTCGAGATCAATCGGCAAGCCAATCGTAGCGAATTGGCGACCCGCGTTGAGTAGTTTGATGGTGACCGAATCGACGACGAGGACGTAATAACCGATTCCGACTGTCAGCTGGCTGTTGTCAGATGCGTCGATGTCCTCAATGCGTGTGAAACGATAGAACACGCGATCGTTGTCGTTCAGTTCATGTGCGGTTGCAAACGTGATCGTGTTTTCAGTGCCGCCGACCAACGATGTCGCATCAATCGCGATGAGATCGATTCCGCCGTCGGTGGCCGCGAGCGTTCTGGTTCCGGCGGTCCATTGTTCATCACTCAGATTGACGACGCTCGGTGCATCACTCAGCTTGACCAAACTGGTGCTGTCGTCGACCAAACCGACGTAGTAAGTCTGGCCGCTGATAAGTCCTGAATCACCAGAAAGCCAATCACCACCCTGTCCCCCGCCGTTATCGTAGCTCACGGCGTCTCCACCGCGCAGCAAGTGTTCGTAGCCAAGATCGATGGCAGTGTAAGATGTGCTGTCGGAGACGTCCGACGCCGTAACTGCAATCTCCGGATCAAACGTGACGGCGAAACCGTGCCTCAAACCTGGACTGCTGGGCACTGAGAGATCGAGCACAATCCCCAGCTTTGCGTTTGATTGACTGTTGGCTAACTGGAACAGGTTCGGACTGCTTACATCGGGGATGACGTAGTAAGATCCACGGTCAGTCAGTCCACCAATCAACTCCGAACCGCCGGCCACATATCGAACCCTTTGACCGAGCGTGAATCCGTGAGGTTGACCGAAGTCAATCGATTCACCAAGGGCGACGACAGTACGCTGAAGCCGTTCGGGGCTAAAGGTACGACCGAGCATATGCTGGTCGCCGCGAACGCCATCGCTGCTCAGATCAAGTCGCAAGGTGTGGCCCGTGCCACTGCCCGGATAGGTGGCCACATCCAAGTCAATTCCAACACCATCGTCCGCATCAGCCTGTGATGCGGCCAGCTTGAGCGTGGTGGCATTGACCTGAATGACATAGTACGTGCGGCCGTTGACGAGCCCGCCGGTATCGGCGCCGGTGCCGTGGTCGTAGACGACTGCGTCACTGGTCTGAAAGCCGTGAATATATCCCAGGGCCAGCTGATCAGCTCCGCTGTTAATCGCGGCAGCTCCGAATGTCGGAGCCGACTGCAGGGCCTCTTCGGCAGAACGAGCCAGCATCACGACCGTCGGGCTGATCACACGAACGAAATACCGCTGCCCGTCAACGAGTCCGCGAATAGCGCCGTCTTCGCCGGGGCTGCTGTATTGCACGACATTGCCGGTGACGAAGCCGTGGGCATAGCCCAGGTCGATCGTGTTGGCAACGGCATCGACACCCTCGCTAATTGTGGCCGAACTCTCCCCGAGCGTCCGCACTTCTTCGCCCAGAATAGCGCGGGTATTGCGAACGATCTTGTTGCCCGCACCCGTGACGCCGATCCCCACGCTCCTGCCCAGCGAGACGCCGCCCGCGGCATTGGCGTTGTAGATGTCGTCGTAGGCATTCACAGTGACTGCTCCGACCGCATCCACGACTGCGCCGCTGCTGATCTGTGCCAGCGTCGAGTTGTTGATGTCGACGTAGGTCACCACTCCGTTGATCGCAATACCGCTGGTGTTGCTCCCCGCGACTCCCATCGAAACGTTCATCAATTTCGACTTGGCATCGACCATCACTTCCCGCGCCCTGATGTGGGCTCCCGAAGCGACCGTCGCCGACGTGATGCCGATGTAGTAGACCGCTCCGAAGGAACCGCCGCCTGACGAGCCTGCGGGGGATCCTAATGCGCCTTTGATCACGCCGATGAACTTGAGTGGCTCGTCGACGAAATTCACGATCTGGCTTTCCGATTCCGCCTTCACGAAAACATCACCCGGCCGCGCTGACGCACCTTGGTTGATGGCTACGTTAGAGCCGATGCTGGCGGTGGCGGTCGGATCGAGACTGAATCTATTGAAAGAGCCGGTGACGGACCCCTTGGAGGAAGCGGCGTTCGCCTTCGCCCAACTGGTGGTCGCGCCAAAATTCCGCGACGTCGCCACATCACCGAGCTTAGCGAAAAAGTCGGCAATGCTCAGGGACCGCTCGAGCGGAAAGTCATAAGGAATAAACGTTCTGGCCTGTACGGTAAGGGAATCAAGCGCCGCGCTATTGAGCGTGTTTGTATCGATCGTCGCGCCGGAGAGAATCTCAGCGACCGACTTGCTGGTGTAGGACGCGACCAGAATCGAAAATGCGCCGGCGTAGTCCTTTTTGGTCTCCTTGTATTCGCGTTCCTGGGTGGCCTGACCATCGGCGACATCGGCCGCAGCGATTGCTTCCGGACGATCGACATTGTCCGCTAGAACCGCCACACCGAGACCCGCGGTGATGACCCCAGTTCCACCGATCGTGCTGGTTGCCACACTATCGTGACTGACAAAGCCAAAGACGAAGGACCCGCCAAACTTTTTGAACTTCTCGGCCGATTTGCCATCATCGGCCGACAACCATGATCCGTACTTGCCGGCATTCGCATTGGCGACGATTTGGCTGAGTCCATTTTTGAACGAGGCATACTTCCCCGGCGCCGCCGCTTCTTTGCTGGCACGTACTCCCAGACTCAAGGACTCATTTTTGTTTTTTTTACTAAACCAGCCCGCTATTTTGTCTCCCCTTTTGCGTTTGAGTTTCGTCACCAACGTCGCACCAATCTGCGAATAGGTGTCGGACAGGGTTCCGAGGCTGGACGTTAGGGATTGCACGACCACATTTCCCTGCTCCGACGTGACGCTGCCGTCGACCAAAACATGGGACGTTGCCAGCCCGGTCGCCCAGGATGCGCTCGCGGCAACCAATTTGTATTCGCCCTTGGCTTGGGCGGTGGCAGAGATGACCTTCGTGTTGACCGCGACGATCATCACATCGCCCAGTACCGCATGCACGCTCGCCCCGTCACTGACGGTGACGGTCGCGTCGGAATTGGCCTCGGTGACAAGCACTGCGATGCCGAACGGCGTACCGGAAAGCCCTCGCACCCTGCCAGACACAAGATCGCCGCCGACCTGCACGCCGACCGTGATGGTGTTGTCCGACCAGGCGGTGAGTTGCACGCCGTGGGCTGCCTCGATCGAGACGTCTTTCTGGATATCGACCTTGGCGTTGGACGTGGAGACAGCATATCCCCCACCGATCAGATCGCTGATCACATCGAACAATACCTGGGAGTCGGACTGGGCAGACACTTTCGTTGACCCGTCGGAAATGATCCGGGAGCCTTCCCAGAGCGTGACGCTCGCCTCGGCGTCCAGCAAGCCGACACCGAAGAACGGCCGGTATTTTGAGACCAATGTCACGAGCGACTCAAGCGAATCCCCCAGGCTGTTCCCGAGGTCCACAAGCCACTGGAAGGATTCGCCCAATGATCCGTCTTCGATTGTATCGATGAGCACCGTGACGTCGTTGTTGTTCGCGTCGGCACGAATCGAGACATCCCGGCCATGGAGCGTGGCGTTTTTGTGGATATCGATCTGAGCGTTGGTGGTGACGGTGAAGAACGCGCCTTGCACGTACTCGTGGTTGACGGCCAGGATTGAAATATCTCCCCCCGACCGCAGCAGTCCGTCGACGTTGAAGGTGGCGACCTTGGCCGCATTCCCGCCAACGACCACAATATTCCAGTCAATCGCGCCGAAAATCTGCAATCCGAGCAGCGTGTAGGCGTCGGTGATGCTTGCGTCGGTACTCACCTCACGAAACTCGACCCATACCTCATCGTTGTCGGCATAGCCCGTTCCTGCGTCATGGACGAGCAGCGTGACCTCACCGGCCTTGTCGATGACAAGATCGACGGTCATGCCACTGCCGGAGCCGCTGGTTTTCGTGGCAAGATCAAGAAACCTGTAACCGGGCTTCCAGAGCGGGAGAACTCCGCCGACATTGAGCTGCACCTCTGGATAGGCGATGGCCTTGATCGCCGCTGGCGTCCCGTCGGTCGCGGCGTTGGTCGTGGCATTGCGATTGTCGAAACTTAGCAGCGTCGCCCCATCGTTGATCGTGATCGTCTTAGCGGTCAGCGTGATGTCGCCGGAGTCGCCGACGGACGTGCCGAAGACGTTGTTGTTCCTGGTCGAGATCGTGACACCGGCGTCCACAATGATGCTGTCGCCCGCGACAGTGACGTCGCCGCCATAGGTGAAGACATCGCCGCTGATGCGGTGGTCACCAGCATCGGGGTACTCATAGGTCGTGTTGGTGCCCGGGTCGAAACCGGTGACCGTGACAATGTCGCCCTTGTCGAAACTGGCCCGGAACGTCCGTGCCGAAGCCGCTGCCGCGATCGTGAAGGATTTTGTCTTGGCCACAAAGGCCTGCGACTCAAAATCCCAGAAGAATCGGTTGGCCGCCGTTTCGGTGACGGTCAATGTCGTACCGACCTGGGAAAAGGAGACCGTATCGGCGAAGGCCGATCCGCGGAGCGTGACCTGATCGGCCACCGACGTGTCCAGTGAGAACGGCTGCTCCATACCGACAAACGTCACCGCAGCGACGCCGGCATAGATCTCGCCAGCGGCAATGGTGCCGCTTCCCGTCAGGTTGGGCAGGATCACAGCCAGGTTGCCGGCCGTCGCCGGATCCTCAACGGCGAGCCCGTCCTGACCAGCCGCCCCACCGTCAACGACGCCAGACACGCTGCCGCCGGCCCGCACGATGAAGCCGTCTTGGGTGTTGGCTGCACCGCGGAGATTTTCAAAGCGTGAAAAGTTGATGCCGTTGACTCGGCCCGCATCGGAGCCGGTGATCTCCCAGATCGCCTGCCCGTCTGGCCCGACCAATAAGTCATTCAAACCTGCGCCACCGATCACGTCACTGATGTTGCGGACGCCGCCCGCCCCGGTCATCGACACGATTCCGCTGCTCGCCAGATTGACCGTGATCGTGCCGACCTGACTGGTGTAGTCGAGCGTGTTCACGCCCCTGCCGCCATTCAGCGAGCCAGTGATCTGGCCGGTTGATTTCATGACAAAAGTGTCTTCACCGGAACTGCCCTGCAGACTCTCGATCCCGCTGAACGCGATTGTCGGGAAGGATTCCTGCAGGCTCAGGTAGGTCGGTCGGTCCATCGGCCAGTTCCAGCCGCCAAGTGGCACAACAGCGGGCGGGGCAACGAACAGTTTCAGGGTCGTAGCATCGACCACAAGCACGGTGTAGTCGGTCTGGTCAGTCAGTCCGCTCGTATCGCTCGAGCCGTCAAACCGGTAGGTGACGAGATCGCCGTCGCGCAACCCGTGAGCGGTGGTGAACGTGATGGTGTTTGCAAAACTGTCTATCAGCTCACCGCCATCGAGCGACCGCAGGAGTTGGCCGGTTGCATCGACGAGGCTTCGTGTGCCAGCGGACCAGGTACCTGTCGCCAACGCGGCAACGTCCGGGGCGGCTGTCGTCAGTTTGAACGACTGTTCGTCCACGACGAGAACGTAGTAGTCGGTGCCTGAAGTCAGGCCGCTTTGCGTTTCCGCATCGCCGTCGCTGCTGGTGTAGCGGACGAGATCGCCTGTGGAGAACTCGTGCAGGTAGGGCAGGCTGAGCCGATTGGCAGTCGTGTCGATGACCGTTTCGCCACCGTCCAGTCGAAGCCGCACACTTGAGGCAGAGGAGACCGTGCCTGCACCGATTCCATCAATGGTCCAGACGTTGTTCGCATTGAGGCCCACGAGAGTATCAGCCCCGCCGCCGCCGATCACCGCATCAATGTTGACGTTCCCCACGCCGACTTCGATTTCCAGCCCGAGCGTGTCAAGTGAGTAGTCCAGCGTGTCGATGCCGCCGCTTCCGCCATCAGCGCTGCCGGTGAGTGTGGCCTGATCGCCGTAGACAAAGCGATCCGTCTCCGCTCCACCAACTAGATTTTCGACATTGGTAAACGACACTGTCCCATTGAGCGTGCCGCGGTTCTCGCCGACAATGGCCCAGACGTTGGCGAGATCAGCGGCCGCCAGAAAATCGTTGTCAACGCCGCCGTCAAATGAGATGGCGAGCGACAGTCCCGCCGTGAGCGAATCGATTGCCAATTGGTCATTCCCACGACCCAGGGACACGGCGACGCTGTTAGGATTCGCAAACGAAACCGACGTAATCAGGCTGCTCGTCGCGATGTCGTAGATGTCGAGATCGACACTCACCAACCTGAGCGTCGAAGCATCCACCGACTCGATGCGGAAACTGTCCGGGAGGCTGCTTCCAGCGATGATGCGATCCGTGACGGTGCCGCCGACAAGGGGCTCAATCCCAGCGAAAGCGATTGTCCTGCCGAAGGCCGTGAATGACCCCGCTGCCTGACTGGCAACATTCATCAGAATGAAGGCTGCGTCGTCGCTGTTTTCCTGAACCACGAAGCCGTCGATGCCTCCTGCACCGCCGTGCAGCCTACCATCCAGGCTCCCGTCGGAGTTGATGATAAAATTGTCGTGGGTGGCGTCGGCGCCGAACAGATTCTCGATGCCAGAGAACCGGACGACGTCGTCGTTGGCCTCGAAATCGATCGTCCCTTCGTTCTTCGCTGTGACCCGCCAGACGGCATCCGCTGCCGGACCATACAGCGAGTCGACACCCGATCCTCCGGTCACATTGGCGATGTTGATCGCTCCGCCCGTACCCGTGGCTGTGTGCAGGTTCAAATCGACTGCGATGGCCGACGTGTAGGCGTCATAATTGAGCGCGTTCTCGCCGCCTCCCCCATCGATCATGCCGCTGACGGACCCGCCATCGATGAACGTGAAGCTGTCAATGCCCGAGCCGCCGGTCAGGTTTTCGATGGCACTGAAGACGATCGTCTCGTCGAGCGAACCGGCGTCGGCAAGCGTCTCGCCAAGACCGATGCTCCATTGCGTGTTGAACTTGCTACTGAGGATCGTGTCGGAGCCGCCGTCGCCATCGACCGTGACCGCGGCAATGGTGACGTCGCCAAACCTGAAGACGTTGGCTGAGGCACCACCGGTGAGATCAAGCTGCTCGAAGCCGCTCAGGCTATAGGCAGTACTGCCGACGATGAGTGTTGACTCGCTCAGGCTGAAGTCGGTGTCAGCAGTGACCGCAACAGTGTCATCGCCATCACCCACGAACGTGATCGTGGCGGTCGACCCTGCTGATGAGAGTGAGGCCACGTCGAGCCGCAACGCATCGGCGGTTGTTGTACCCTGGATGACGATCCCACCGCTGGACGCACCGCTCGCCGCTGCCGACGAGACCACCGCGCCGACGCTGTTCAGCAAGCGATACTGACCAGCGTCAAACGAAAGTGTCAGTTCCTCGTTCAGACTACTGTCGGGATACGTAAGATTCGCAGCCAACAGGACGCGATCTTCCAGGCTTTCTGTGCCACCGGTCACATTTAGATACGCTGCCGAACCTCGCATATTGTGACTGAAAGATGGCTTCCCGCCTGAACGCCGCCGCAAGTTGGCTTGGCCACGAATTGGTTCCAGCCATTTCGACACGACTCCCAGCAACGAGAGCCACCACAGACGAAATGCTATTCCAGCATGCTTAAAGGCATTTTTGCGACACTCAAGGGTCCTCGCTGCACGCTCGCGTCGAGCTATGAATCGTTGCTGAAAATGCAGTGTCTTCGTTCGAATCCTGTTTGCTCGACTAGGTGAGCAGGCGGTTTTCTTGTTATTTGAGCTCTGCTTACGTAGGAACCAAGTCATCAACGTGTACCTTAATTATTATTGAAAACAGATGCTCTTACATGCACGGGTTTAAAAATGCGTACCTTGCCCGACCAGGAATCGATCGCACCCCGCTAGGAATGCTGTCGCCGTCGCAGCGCAAACGGCCTCGGATGAAGATGTGATGGCCGCGTCTACCGGTGCCGTCTCATAGTATGTGCCGGCAAGGCCCATCGAGGGTGGTGGTGCGGTGGTGGTGCGGTGGTGGTGCTGGCCAGGACAGCGAGTAGCTGCGCCGCTGGTCACAGCGTTAGTTTCGCCGCTGGTAAGCAACGTATCTCGATTGCAGTCGTTCCTGCCATCCAACTGTGCTTTGCCGGGTTGCAAACGGCCGCTGAAACCGCGTGAGATGATGTCTGCGGCTTTAGCGTTGTGATTCAGACGCGGTGCGTCGGTGATCTGCCGCGTGCCGTTATCGTCACCATCCAGCCGCTGCTGCAAGTTGCTTTCAACACCGGAAAGAACTTCCGATTCCACCAAACTGTCCAACAGCAATTCGTAGTCGTTCACGGCCGCCTCGGCAAACAGTAACGCGTGGAATGACCGCTCTACAAACGCTGAAACAGAGACATCGGTGATTAACAGCACCCCATCGCCAGCGTCATCGTTGCTCAACCCGAAAGCCGAGGGGCTAGCGCCGGCCGTTGTTCGCACTTTGACTGTCACGCTGGAACGCAACGTCGGATTCTCAACGATGTCGATCTGCGGTGAATCAGCAAACCACCAAGCTACAGCCGCCCCCACGCGACGTTCTCCGACCCGGCGACGCCCCGGAAGGCCAATGTCCAATATATTCAACAATTTGTCCAGCGGTGCTCTAGATGATAACCATTGTGTTCATCGGAAAGTGCAACAACCCAGCAACATATCTCAATCACGCGACCCCCGACAGCAAAAGCGCAAGAGGAAAAGAGAAAAAGAGAAAGTCTTTTTGAAATCCGCTGTCATCGAACGACTATAAGCCATAACCACGGACATGCAAAAGGAATTTCGAGTAAGCAAGTCGAAGACAGGGAAGTGTCAAACCAGAGAACGTCCACATCAATATGGATTCCACTAAAACGCTCGCCGATAGCAAGGGCCGCATCGCTAAAAGGAACGAACATAAGGAGCGAGATAACTCGGCGCCGTGTTTACCGTGCGAACCGTGCGGTTTGAACTTGCTGATCGAACACAAGCCACATGCTATGGCGGACTCGGCCTCATTCATCCGCTGCCGCATCAATGCGGACTGGTTCGTGCGATCGATCCGTGGCTGCAATTGCTGAAGACCCAATCTTCCCGGATTTCGAATCCGATCATGTGTTCAATATTGCTTACAATCCGCTCAGTGGCGGACGATGTCTGGAAGATCTGGAATCGACAACGAAGACATGTCCTTCGTCGGATCAAGCCTAAGCCAACAGAGGTTCCCGTGTTTTGTTAGGAAATTCCACCTGAGTTGAAGCGTGTTTCTCGATCGACCTCTTCGGAAGCAGCGGGATCGCCGCCGTAAAACGCCACTTCAGACCGAGACTTTTTTTAGCAACCTGCGAACCTGTGTCAACTCGTGTTTGACGCCGGTAGCTTCTTCAATTCGTCGACACGCTTTCGCTGTTGTGTGTGGCGGATCCTCGCGAAACATTTTCTCCAGACAAGTCTTAGGTACGACAAGTTCGCGGCACGGGATTCTCCAGTTGAATCGTTTCAAGCCCTCCATTCCGATGTTCTGGGGTGGCGCGGACTTCATGGGCGCGCGAAGCCTTAGTGTCGGGATGTGGCTTCGAAGCTTGTTGGTGATTGATAGTCTATTGCAGAGTGTCGTCTGAGTGCGTTGTAGTAGTTGATGTAATCTGTGATTTCGGTGCTGGCTTGTTGAATCGAGGGATAGGTTTTCATTTCGTGTTCGGTTTTGAGAGTGCCGAAGCAGGACTCCATGACTGCGTTGTCATAGCAGTCGCCGGCACAGCTCATGCTTTGGGACATTTGAGCTCGCGTGAGCAGCTTTCGATACTCTTTGCCGGCGTACTGTCCGCCTCGATCTGTGTGGTGAATCAATCCGGTGGCCGGTTGCCGGTTTCGAACGGCGTGCTGGAATGTTGCGATCACAAGGCGTTCTTCCATGTTCAATTCCAGTGACAAAAGGGGTCAAGTACCGTTTTGGTTATTCGTGACAGTTACTGTTGTCCATTGTTCGCTGCCAAAGGGGACACCGCGATTGATACTT
>Ga0335398_10000796_pt1 | contig 54930 bp, 66 predicted proteins | sample BON03_FD_205742 | JGI IMG/M metagenome (GOLD analysis project Ga0335398, IMG submission 205742) | Freshwater microbial communities from Lake Bonney liftoff mats and glacier meltwater in Antarctica - BON-03 (spades assembly) (version 2) | ecosystem: Environmental > Aquatic > Freshwater > Ice >... | reverse complement strand
CCCAGCGCATCAGTCTTGATCAGGAAGGGCGCGGACGAAGAATCCGACTCAGTCATAGATCTCATAGCACGCCATGCTACGGCATCTACGACTCTCATGAACAGGGGAGCTTGGTGTCACGCTTACAAACGGGAAACAATTCCGAGTAGCCGTTCGATCTGGATGGCCAACAAAAAACCCGTCCTTTGCAGGACGGGTTTGTAATTTTATCGAGCGAGCTTATTCAGCTGCTTCAGCTTTTTCTTCCTTCGCGGCTGGCGCTGCTTCAGCCTTTTCTTCCTTCGCGGCTGGTGCTACTTCCGCGGCGTCATCCGCCGGCGCGATCGCGTCCACCCATTCGAGCATGGCAAGCTGAGCGGCGTCGCCCTTGCGTTCGCCGAGCTTGACAATGCGGGTGTAACCGCCGTTGCGGGAGCTCATCGCCGGTGCAATTTCTTCAAATAGGATTCGGATCACGTCGTTCTTCCAGAACTTCGCGTTCTCTTCCTTCGTCTTGAACATCTTGCGGTCGGCATACTTGAGCCGGGCGGTGGCCAGACGGCGGGCGTGCAGCGTGTTCTTCTTGCCCAACGTCACGATCTTTTCGGCGACGGGACGAGCCACTTTGGCCTTCGCCAGGGTGGTGGTCACGCGCTTGTGACGGATAAGGCTGCACACCATGTTGGCCAGCATGGCGTTCCGGTGTTCCCCGGTGCGGCCGAGTTTGGCGTTTCGTTTTAAATGACGCATAATCTACCTCGAAAATGAGATGTTAAAGTTGGATATCCTCAGCCGGTGCTTCGAGCAGCGCGGTGTCAATGTTCATGCCCAAGCCGAGACCCAGTGCCGTGAGCTTGTCCTTGATCTCGTTCAGGGACTTCTTACCAAAGTTGCGATACTTGAGCATTTCCGCCTCGGTCTTCATCGCCAGATTACCGACGGTGGTAATGTTGGCGTTGTTCAGACAGTTGGCCGCACGGACGCTCAACTCGATTTCGTTCACGCTCATGTTGAGCAGTTTTCGAAGCTTCGACTTCTCGTCGTCCTGCTTGTCTTCAACTTCCTCGAACTCGATTGCGTTCTTGTCGTAGCCGACGAACACGTCGAGGTGATGCTGAAGAATCGCGGAGGACTGCGTCAGGGCGTCGTCGGGAGTGATCCGTCCGTCGGTCCAGACTTCTAGCAAAAGCTTGTCGTAGTCGGTGCGCTGTCCGACACGTGCGCTCTCGACCGTGTAACGAACGCGGACGACCGGAGAAAAAATCGAATCGATGGGAATAAGCCCGATTGGCTGCTCGCCCTTCTTGTTCTCATCAGCGGTGTAGAAACCACGACCGACGCGAACCTCGAATTCCATGTCGAGTTTCTTCTTTTTGTCCAGCGTGCAGATGTGCTGCTTGGGATTCACCAGCTCGACGTTCTGATTGAGAGTGATGTCACCGGCGGTGACGGCACCCTCCTTGTTCACGGAAAGCAGCAGGGTCTGCGGCTCGCGGACGTGGCATTTGAAAAGCAGTTTCTTCAGGTTCATGACGATGTCCGTCACGTCCTCCATCACGCCGTCGATGGTCGCAAATTCATGCATCGCACCATCGATACGAATCGAAGTGATCGCGGCTCCTTCGAGCGACGACAGCAACACGCGGCGCAGCGAGTTGCCGATGGTGTATCCGTAACCGGTCTCGAACGGCTCGGCAATGAACTGTGCATAGGTGTCCGTTGCGCTCTCCTCATTCTTGGTGAGGCGCTTGGGCATTTCGAATCGTCCTAATCGTACTGGCATATTTTTTCTTTATTGGTGCAATTTTAATCTGACGGATTCCCTTGGATTCCCGTCGCGGGAACCCGTCCATATAATTGCGGATTGCGGTCCCTTGCGGGACTCAACATTAACGGGAATAAAATTCGACGACGGCCTGCTCGTTAGCGATGGGCTGAATGTCCTCACGCGCCGGTGCGCGCATCACGACTCCACGGTATGCGTCCTTGTTTAACGACAACCAGTCTGGAACAGCCCGACTCGTGGACATTTCCATGTTGGTGTTCGCCATCTGGCGGGACGCGCTCGAGTCTTTGATTTCGACCATATCGTTCACCTTCAGCGCATAGGACGGAATGTCCACCTTGCGTCCGTTTACTTTCACGTGGCCGTGGGCAACGATCTGACGCGCGGCAGCGCGGGTGTTAGCATACCCGAGGTGATACACCACGTTATCAAGACGCATTTCAAGAATCCGCAACATGATCTCGCCGGTGACACCGCGTTGGCTTGCCGCCTTCTCGTAGATTCCACGGAATTGTTTTTCCATGAGTCCATAAAAGAAACGGAGCTTCTGCTTTTCACCCAGACCGATCCCATATTCCGAAACTTTACGCCGCATGCGCGGACCATGCTGACCGGGCGGATAAGGACGACGATCAAGATACTTTGAAGGACCGAAAATCGGGGTGTTGAAACGCCGACTGATACGAACGCGGGGACCTGTATAACGAGCCATATGCTATTCTTTTTCCTGTTGAAATGAACTTAGACGCGACGTTTCTTTTTCGGGCGGCAGCCGTTGTGAGGCACCGGGGTGACGTCTTTGATGCAATTAATGACCAGACCGATCGCCTGCAACGCTCGGACTGCAGATTCACGACCGGAACCCGGGCCCTTGACCCGGACTTCAACTTCCTTGAGCCCGTGCGACATCGCTTTGCGGGCGGCTTCCTGAGCCACCTGTTGAGCAGCGAAGCCGGTGCTCTTGCGCGAGCCCTTGAAACCGAGGCGGCCGGCACTGGCCCACCCGATCACGTTGCCCTGCATGTCGCAGATGGAAACGAGCGTGTTGTTGAACGTCGCCAGAATGTTCGCGACCCCGACCACGATGTTTTTCGCCCCCTTGGCCTTGACAATCTTCTTGTCGTTGGGGTCTTCACCCAACAACTCGGCAGCGGTCGGTGCCGCAGAGGCTGCTGTAAGCCCCGTGTGCGCAGGGACGTCGGCGGTCGCTTCCGAAGTCTTCCCGTCTTTTTTCTTCGACGGCTTTTTGGCCGGCGGTGTTTCCGTCCCCGCTGCTGATGCGGAATTGTCCGCCTTTTTCTTGGAGTCGGTTTTTGGTTCTGTCTCTTCTGCCATAGGGTTGCTTATAAAAGTTAATGGATGCCGGATTTGGCGTTGGGATTACGCTGAACCCCCACAGTTCTGCGGGCACCCTTGCGGGAGCGGGCGTTGGTCTTGGTCCGTTGACCGCGGACGGGCAGCCCCCGAAGATGGCGCGTGCCACGATAGCATTTGATGGCCTGCATTCGTTTCAGATTGAGCTGCAGCTCACGACGAAGATCACCTTCAATCGTGTACTTACCTTCCTGAATCTCATGCACGATCAGCGCCAACTGCTGTTCATTGAGATCCTTCGCGCGGACGCTCGGATCAATCTTCGCTCTCGCAAGGATCTCGTTGGCGATGACCGGGCCAATGCCATAAATGTAGCGGAGCGCGATATCAACTCGCTTCTCGCCGGGAATTTCAACACCAATGATACGTGCCATAATTGCTTTTTAACCTTGCCGCTGTTTATGTCGAGGGTTAGCGGAGCAGATCACGCGAATCACGCCACGACGGCGGACGACCCGGCAGTGCTCGCATAACTTTTTAACTGAGGCGCGAACTTTCATTATTCTGGTTTCGTTTTTAAAATTTCTTCAACTATTCCCTGCGACATGTCTCCAGGACACACTCGCAGCTGCAACTCTTCACCGGGCACTATCACGTCAAATCGAGCAAGATCCCGCCGCAACACCCTAGCCACAAGCTGATGCCCGTTGGCCAATTGAACGCGGAAACGCCCTTTCGGGAGCGTTTCGGTCACCGCGCCCGCAATTCGGATGGCATCTGTTCCGGACACGTCAGGATTTCTGGCTGACCCACAGTTACGAGGATCGTATGCTCAAAATGGGCGGAAAGTGAACCATCGGACGCGAGCACTGTCCAGCCATCTTTTAAGATTTTCACACCGGCTTTTCCGGCGTTTACCATGGGCTCGATGGCCAGTGTCATGCCGGCCTTCAACTTGGGCGATGTCTTCCGATCATCCACGAAATTAGGAACTTCCGGGGCTTCATGCACCGTCCGCCCGACACCGTGTCCGACAAATTCACGCACCACACTGAAGTGATTCTTTTCAACGTGCAACTGAATCGCCCGTGAAATATCAATCACTCGATTGCCTTCAGTGGCCATCGCAATCCCCTTGTAAAGAGACTGCTCGGTCACGTCCAGCAACGCCTGAGTGGACGCATCACAGCCACCGACCGCCACCGTTTTGGCATTGTCACCAATAAATCCGTTGTAAAGAACACCGACATCGATACTCACAATGTCGCCAAAGTTTACCCGTCGATCACTCGCCAGCCCGTGCACCACTTCTTCATTCACTGAAATGCAGATATTACACGGATAATTCCGGTAACCCAAGAACGCGCTCTTGGCGCCGTAGCTCTTGATCCGCTCACCGGCGAACATGTCGATCTCCCGGGTGGTCAATCCCGGCTGGATCATGGCGCCAACTTCATCCAACACGACACGGGCCACGCCACACGCAGGCCGCATGGCTTCAAGATCTCGCTCGGATTTGAGGATGATCATGGCAGTAATTGTCAGGCTGTGTCCGGAGACTTTTACAAGTTCCCATCGACCGGGACTAGAAGCGACCCTTCAGCCGCCCTTTCTTCAGGAAACCGTCGTAATGCCGCATCAGGAGATGAGATTCAACCTGCCGCATCGTGTCCAAAACGACGCCGACAGCGATCAACATGCTGGTGCCGCCAAAGAAGGAGGCCACCAGATAGTCGACCCCCATATAGGTGTAGAGCAGTTCCGGAATGACTGCGATCGCGATCAGAAATACAGACCCGGCCAGAGTTATCCGGCTCATGGTGTTATGCAGAAAATCACTGGTGGCTTTTCCGGGTCGAACGCCGGGAATGTAACCGTTGTGTTTCTTGAGATCGTCCGCTATCTGAACTTCGTTGAACTGAGTAGCAACCCAGAAGTAGCTGAAGAACAGGATCATCATTCCAAAAAATGCGATATGAAGCATGTGCCCCATTTGCAACTGAACCGCCAGCTGGGACAGAAATTGAATTTCAAAACTGGCGCCAAGATATTCGAATATTTTCGACGGGAACATCAGCAACGCCTGGGCGAAAATGATCGGCATGACACCGGCGTAATTGACTTTCAACGGCATGAACGAACTGCCGCTCTGATAAACCCGGCGACCGCGCGTCTGCTGCGCATACTGGACCGGAATTTTTCGCTGAGCCTGAGTCATGGCCACGACACCGGCAATCACGACAACCAACAGGACGATAAACGCGATCGCGTAAAAGTAATTGAACTGTGGAGGATTGTCGCCGACCGGCAGAAACTTCAAGACGGCCGATTTCAACGCGTCCGGGAACCGGGCAATGATTCCGATGGTGATCACCAGCGAGACGCCGTTTCCAATTCCGCGTTCACTGATCTGTTCACCCAACCACATCAGCAACAGAGTGCCAGTCGTCAATATAAGGACCGTCTGCAACCGGTACCACCACAGGTTTCCGGCATCAAAAAGGACGAGTTTTCCCTCAAATCCCTGAAAAATTGCACCCGGATTTTCCCACCCGAATGCCATCGCCAGACCCTGTCCCAAGCAAAGAACGACCGTAAGATAACGACCGTACTGGATGATCTTGGTCCTACCGCCCTCCTCACGGGCCAGTTTGCTCAGCGAGGGAACCACTGCCGAAAGAAGCTGTATGATGATCGTCGCACTGATGTAAGGCATGATACCCAGCGCACCGATCGCGCACTGTTCGAGCGCACCACCGGTGAACATGCTGTAAAGGCCGATCAAACTTGGATCATTTGACGACTGAGCGCTGGCGAGGAACGCCCGCAGTCCCGTCGCGTCCAGGCCCGGAACGGTGACGTTTGCGATCAACCGGCAGAGGACAAGAATGCCAAGCGTAAATAGAATCCGACCCCGGAGTTCCGGAATCTTGAAACAATTGGCAATGGTGTTGAAAAACTTGGCGAACATGAAGAATTACCAGACTGGTTCGGACTATTTCTATTCGGCAGTGGTGACGGACTCTTTCTTGACCACTTCGCACGAACCGCCTGCTTCTTCAATTTTTGCCTTGGCGGACGCGCTGAACGCATGCGCCTGAACAGTTAGTTTTTGTTCAAGCTTGCCGTTTCCAAGAATTTTGATCCTCTTCACCGTTCCGTTTGCCAGGCCGGCCTTGCGGAGCGTTTCAGCGTTGACCACCGAACCGGATTCAAACTGATTCAACTCAGCCAAATTCACCGGCACATAGTTTATCGCATGCATGGTGTTGTTGAACCCACGTTTCGGGATACGACGAATAAGCGGCATCTGACCGCCTTCAAACCCCAAACGACGCGAACCGCCCGACCGGGCTGATTGGCCCTTGCCGCCGCGACCGCTTGTCTTGCCCTGACCGCTGGATTCACCCTGTCCGAGACGCTTACGCCGGTGCTTGGCACCCGGGCGTGGTTTCAAATTATGTAGACGCATATCAATCGAGAGATTTTCAGGCAGTCGCCTGAGGTTCAACACTGACCAAAGGAATTCCGCGGTTCTTGTAGATTTCTTCGCGGCGACGCAGTTGTCTCAGGGCTTCAATTGTTCCCTTGACGACATTCGCCGGATTGCTGGAGCCGAGCGACTTGCTGAGCACATTCTTCACACCGACCGCATCCAGAACGGCTCGCACCGTCTTGCCCGCGATCACGCCGGTTCCCGGGGACGCCGGACGCAGCAACACCCGCGCGCCGCCGTAAGCGGCATACACCTCGTGCGGGATCGTCGTCTCAAGAATGGATATTGGCTCAAGATTCCGACGGGCGAATTCACTGCCCTTGCGGATCGCCTCAACGACTTCATTCGCCTTGCCTAGCCCCATTCCGACGCGGCCCTTCTGGTCACCGGTGACAACGAGTGCACTAAAGCTGAAGCGTCGGCCACCTTTTACGACTTTGGAGGAACGGTTGATGAACACAACCTTCTCAACCAGATCGTCCGCCGGTTTTTCAAACCCGGAGTCACGTCCGCCGCTTCTGCCCTGACGACGTTGACCGTGGCCCTGTCCGCCTTGGCCCTGACCACGCCCGCGTCCGCCACCGGCGCCGCCTGGTCGGGAACTTGGATTGTTGCTATTTGATGTAACAGACACAGTTAGTAATAGTTACTGCAGTTAAAATTGAATTCCAGCTTCGCGCGCCGCTTCCGCGAGCGCCTTCACTTTTCCGTGGTATGGGGCACCACTGCGGTCGAAAACGACCTGACTGATCCCAGCACTTTTTGCCGCCTCAGCCGCAAGAGAACCAATCTTCTGCGCGCTCTCCACATTTGCTCCCAGTGTTTTACGATCCGTCACCGACTTTGACCGGGTCGACGTCTGGGCCACGGTCACACCCTTGATGTCGTCGATGAACTGCACGTATATATGCTGCCCGGTGAACCGAACACTCATACGGGGACGCTCGCCAGTACCAACGACTTTCTTGCGCACCCGCCAATGACGCCGTTGCCGAAGATTTAATTTCTTTTCTGTTCTCATGTTCTCTTTCAGCCAAACGATTACTGTACTTTCTTACCTTCCTTACGGCGAACCTTCTCACCTTCATAACGGACACCCTTGCCCTTGTAAGGTTCTGGCGGGTAGAACGCCCGCAACTCCGAGGCAACCTTGCCCACTACCGCTTTGTCCGGCCCCTCGATCATCACTTTGGTGTTCTCCGTGACAGTTACTTTAATCTGCGCGGGAATCTCGTAGTTGATCGGATGCGAATAGCCAAGCGTCATGTTGACCTTGTTACCCTGAACGGCCGCCTTGAAACCAACGCCCTGGATTTCAAGCTTCCTGACAAATCCCGCACTGACGCCGATTACCATATTGTTGAGCAGGGATCGAGTCAGGCCGTGCATGGACTTCGCGACCGCGTTGTCACCGTCCCGTGACACCTGAATTTCATGACCGTCGATCTTGATGGTCGTGTGAGGAGGCAATGTGAGAACGAGTTTCCCCTTGGGTCCCTCAACGTTACAATTGCGGCCTTTGATTTCCGCCTTCACTCCGGCGGGAATCGTTATCGGCAGTTTTCCAATTCGGGACATAGTTTTGTCAGTCTAAATTTACCAGATATAGCAGAGAACTTCGCCACCGAAGTTTTGTTTGCGGGCTTCACGCCCAGTCATCACGCCATGTGATGTGGAAAGAATAGCAACACCCAACCCGCCGCGGACGCGTGGAATGTCCTTCCCCCGCACGTAGGTGCGGATGCCCGGACGGCTGATGCGCTTGAGCCCTTCGATGACACCGGCACGACCGGCGTACTTCAGCTTCAGGGACAGCGTCTTGTGCTGTTTGTCACCGGTCGATTCGTGTTCGCTGATATACCCTTCCTTCTTCAAAAGGCGGGCAATGCTTTCCTTCATCTTTGAATGTGGCATCGCCACAGTGGTGAGAGATGCGTTCTGCCCGTTTCGAATTCGGGTCAACATGTCGGCTATCGGGTCCATAAATTCTTAATAAGTTACCAACTGGCTTTAGTCACACCGGGGATCAATCCACCCATCGCCGCCTCACGAAAGGTCATGCGCGAGGCGCCGAATTTTCTAAGGAAACCACGGCGTCGACCGGTAATCCGGCAGCGGTTCACAATCCGAACCGGACTCGAGTTGCGTGGCAGGCTGGCCAACGCGATGTAGTCGCCCTTGGCCTTCAGCTCAGCGCGCTTCTCCGCGTAACGAGCCGAAAGCTTGATGCGTTTCTTGTTTCTTTCCACCCAGGATTTCTTAGCCATATCTTAAATTAATTATTTCTCGGCAAACGGCATGCCCATCAGTTTCAACAGGTCGTGCGACTCGGCGTCGGTCTTGGCCGTGGTCACGATCACAATATCCATGCCCTGCTGGCGCTTGATTTTGTCCAGATCAATCTCGGGAAAAACAGTCTGGTCATTGATGCCCAGCGAGTAGTTTCCGTGTCCGTCGAACGACCGGTTAGACGTGCCGCGAAAATCGCGGATACGGGGCAGGGCCGTACTGACCAGTCGGTCAAGAAATTCATACATGACCGCCCGGCGCAGCGTCACACGGCAACCGATTGACTGGCCTTCACGCAACTTGAAGTTGGCGATGCTCTTGCGTGACTTGTTGATGACCGGCTTGCGACCGGTGATCAAGCTCAAGTCCTTGGCAGCGTCTTCCACCGCCGTCTTCTCCAGCAACGCGCTCACACCCATGTTCACCACGATCTTCTCGATCCGCGGGACTTCGTGCGCATTTTTATAGTGCCGTTTGTCGATCAACTGCTGACGAACTTCGTTTTCGTATTTTTCTGAAAGTCTCGGTTTCATATCGCCTACAAATCTTGATGGTCGCTGGTTCAGGACTGTCCACCCTGCCGTTTCGACAGCCGCGCTTCAAATCGATCAGCCTGCATCAGGTTCGACACATGAATGGTGCCTTCCCGCTCGATGATCGTTCCTTCCGGGTACTGCTGGTTCTTGCGGACATGCTTCTTCACCATGTTGAAGCCTTCCACGATCACGCGGTCGGACTTCTTCACGAGTTCGATCACTTTGCCCTTTTTCTCGGCGCTCTTGTGCGAACCGCTGATGACGTATACTTCGTCGCCTTTTTTGATTTTTGTCTTAGCCATGTCTTCAGATGACCTCGGGGGCCAGGGAAACAATTTTCATGAACTTCTTTTCCCGGAGCTCACGTGCCACGGGACCAAAGATACGGGTGCCACGTGGATTCTTATCTTTATCAATGATTACGATCGCATTCGAATCAAAGCGCAAATAGGAACCGTCGGGACGTGAGAACGCCTTGGTAGTGCGCACCACCACGGCATTGACTACGTCACCCTTTTTCACCGTGCCGTTGGGCGATGCTTCCTGAACGTGGGCCTTGATGATGTCACCCACCTGAGCGTATTTCTTGTTCGGCCCAAGCACGCCAATCATCGAAGCGCGTTTCGCGCCGGTGTTGTCGGCAACATGTAACCGAGATCTTAGCTGTAACATAGCGGTATATTAAATTAGGCAGCAGCGATTACTGCTTCTTCGTTGCGGTCCACCACCGAAACCAGCCGCCATCGCTTGCTCTTGGAGAGCGGGCGGGTCTCCTGAATGCGGACGCGGTCACCCACGTTCGCCTCGTTCTTCTCGTCATGGGCGTAAAACCGGGAGTAGGTTGTCACTACCTTGCGCCAGCGCGGATGGGGGAAACGACGTTCGACCCGCACAACAATGGTCTTGTCCATCTTGTTGGAGATCACTTCACCGATCCGCTCTTTGCGGTGTCCCCGTTTGATTTGGTTCTCGGACATAAATCTTGTCAGGCTGTGGCTGTCTTGCGACGCAACGTGGATATTTGAGTTTCGATTCTGGCGACGTCTCGTCGGATAACCCGCAGTCGCGCCGGCTTTTCCAACTGACTAGTCGCCTTCTGCAACCGGAGGTTGAACAGTTCCTGACGCAGTTCACGACCTTTGGCCGTGAGCTCGACAGCAGTCAAATCTTTGATTTCGTTCATCTTCATAGGACGTAATCCCAATTAATTATGTTTGTGCCGGGCGATGAGTCTGGTACGGATCGGCAGTTTTGTAGCCGCCAGCCGCATGCACTCGCGGGCGACAATCTCCGGTACACCGTCCACTTCAAACATCACTGTAGCGGGCCGAACTACGGCTACCCAGCCTTCAACGGGCGCCTTGCCCTTACCCATTCGAGTTTCCAGCGGTTTCTTGGTGAAGGACTTGTCCGGGAAAATCCGGATCCAGACCTTTCCGCGCCGTTTCATGTGCCGGTTGATCGCAACACGGGCCGCTTCGATCTGCTTGTTCGTGATCCAGGTCCGCTCCAATGACTGCAGGCCGTATTCGCCGAACGCCACGGTGTTCCCCCGGGATGCGATCCCGGTTCGACTCCCGCGGTGCATCTTGCGGTATTTAACTTTCGAAGGCATTAAGGCCATAACAAATTCTTTCCTTCTCTGTCTCTATTTACTCGGTGACGATCGCGCTCTTCTTTTTGGAAGGCTTGTCTTCACCCTTACAAATCCAGCATTTAACCCCCAGAATACCGGCCATTGTCGATGCTTCTGAAAATCCGTAATCAATATTCGCACGTAGCGTGTGCAGTGGCACCCTACCACGGTGGTAAGTTTCGACCCGCGCAATTTCACTGCCGCCGAGCCGTCCGGCACAGCGGATCTTGATACCCTCGGCACCGAAGTCCATCGCCGTCTGCAGCGCTTTCTTCATCGCCCGGCGGAAGCCGATCCGCCGTTCAAGCTGAATTGCCACGTTGTCAGCCACCAACTGGGCATTCGTCTCAGGCTGTTTGATCTCGAAAATATCAACATAGATCTCCTTGCCGGTGAGCCGGCTGAGTTCTTCCTTGAGTTTGTCGATCTCGGTGCCCTTGCGTCCGATCACGACACCCGGACGGGCCGTGTAGATCGTGATGCGACAACGAGTCGCGGCACGCTCAATATTAATGCGGGGAACCGACGCGCTCTCAAGCTTCTTGTTCAGAAGCGTCCGGATAAGATGATCTTCAGCCAACAAGGCGCCGAAGTCCTTTTTATTCGCGTACCACTTGGAACGCCAGTCCTTCGTGACCGCGATGCGTAATCCGATTGGGTTGGTTTTCTGTCCCATAACTTATTGGTCTGATAAAACGATTTTGATGTGGCTCGACCGTTTCAGGATCGGCCCCGCCGAACCGCGCGCCTTCGGAATGAAACGTTTCATGGTAGGCGCCGTTTGCGCAACCGCTTCACGCACCCGCAGAGTCGCCGGATTCATGTTGTTATTGTTTTCCGCATTCGCGATCGCCGACTTCAGCGTCTTGGCGACCAGGCGGGCCGACTTACGCGGGACAACGGCAAGCACGGCCTGGGCCTGCAGCGCGGGAAGTCCCTGAATCTGGCGCACCACTTCGCGCATTTTTTGCGCGGACATGCGGACGTTTTTCGTGATTGATTGAACTTCCATGGGTTATTTCTTGTCAGCTTTTTTGGTCGTGGATCCATGTCCCTTGAAAGTCCGTGTCGGCGAAAACTCACCCAGACGATGACCCACCATGTTCTCAGTGACGAACACCGGGACAAAGATCTTCCCGTTGTGAACGTTGAAGTTGTGGCCGACAAAATCCGGTGTGATCATTGATCGACGCGACCAAGTCTTGATCGGCTTCTTTGATTTCGATTCGATCGTCCGGGTGATGTGCTTCATCAGCGACGGATCGACGAACGGACCCTTTTTAATTGATCTTCCCATAACAGATTACTTGCGTTTCATTGGCTTGCCATCCCGGCGGACCAGGATGAAACGGTTAGAAAGCTTCCATTTCGCGCGGGTCTTGTAACCCTTGGTGATAACACCCCACGGAGTCACCAAGTGCTGACGACCGCCGCCGCCCTTCGATTTGCCGTTACCCCCGCCGTTGGGGTGATCGACCGGGTTGCGAACCAAACCACGGGTGAGCGGGCGGCGACCCTTGTGCCGGTTTCTTCCTGCGCTACCCAAAACGACTTTTTCGTGATCGCTATTCCCGACCTGTCCGATGGTCGCGCTGCATTTTCCATTGATTTTTCGAATCTCACCGGACGGCAGCTTCACATGAGCGTAGCCCTCATCCTTGGACATTAACACGGCACCGACTCCGGCCGATCGAACGATCTGACCGCCACGACCGGGAGTCAGTTCAAGGTTGTGAATGGTCACGCTGACAGGAATCTCGCCAAGCGGCATGTGATTGCCGACTTCAGGAGCGGACCCGGGACCGCAGCTCAATTTGCGTCCGACGGTCATGTCCACCGGAGCCAGAATATACCGCTTCTCGCCGTCGGCGTACTCAAGCAGCGCCAGCCGGGCGGACCGAATCGGATCATACTCGATGGCAATAACCGTGGCTTCGACGCCAATCTTGTTGCGGCGGAAATCTACGTTACGGATCTTCTGCTTGTGGCCGCCACCAATGGCACGCGAGGTGATTCGACCGTAACAATTGCGTCCGCCTGTTTTCTTCCGGGTCGAAAGCAGCTGCTTCTCCGGTTTGCGCTTCGTGATTTCGTCAAATGACGAGACCGTCTTGTAACGCAATGTCGGCGTTGTCGGATTAAAAGATTTTACTGCCATAACTAAGCGAGGTTGATTCTGTCGCCTTCTTTGAGTGTGACCATTGCCTTTTTCCAGTCACTCGATTTGCCGCGCTGCTTGGTTGAACGGCGCCGCGACTTGCCGGTCACGTTAAGGGTGTTCACACGAACTACCTTGACGTTGAACAACTCTTCCACGGCACTCCGGATCTGGGGCTTTGACGCCCGCTTGTCGGCGACGACCGTGTACTGGTTGTATTCGTCGGCCTGACGTGTGCCTTTTTCTGTCACACGGACCGTCTTGATGATATCGAAAGAATTCATGATTGTTTCCCGTCGAGGCGTTCGCCGATAGTTGCCAGTGCGGCCTTTGAAATGACCAGCTTGTCGCTCCGCAAAATCTGATAGGTATTCACCAAATTCGCTTCCACAACCTCAACATGCCAGATATTCCGGGCAGCGAGATTGAAATTCGGGTCATTATGTTCGGTGACGAACAACGTCGTCCCACCCAGACCGAGTGTGCCGAGCAGACGAATGATTTCCTTGGTCTTTGGAGTGGCGACCTGTAATTCTTCCACGACCAACACGTCACCCAATTTGATCCGTTCACCCAAAGCTTTGCGAAGGGCGAGTTTGCGGGTTTTGCGCGATGTGATCTTGCTGAAGTCACGTGGTTTTGGACCGAAGACCACACCACCGCCTCGCCAGAGCGGCGACTGACGCAGACCGGCGCGCGCCCGGCCGGTGCCCTTTTGACGCCATGGCTTTTTACCGCTGCCGGCAACTTCACCAATCGTCTTGGTGCAGGCGGTTCCGCTACGTTGCGCCGCACGATAGGCGGTTACGACGTCATGTACGGCTTGGGTGCCCTTGCCGTTCTCGATGACCGCGAACGGCACTTCGATTTCGCCCTGCTCTTTTCCGCTAAGATCTCGTATCTGAATATTCATAAACAGCCTTTGTCTTTACTTGGCCTGCGTCTTGGTCGGCTTCTTTTTTGAGGCACGGATGATGACATAATCACCTTCGCTGCCGGGAATGTTTCCCTTGATGAGGATGATGTTGTCCTCTTCGAGAACCCGTATGATTTCCAGATTTTGCGTGGTGCGACGTACCTGACCCATGTGGCCCGGCATCTTCTTACCCTTGTCCACCCAACCCGGGGTCGAACCCGGAGCAATGGAACCTGGCCGACGACTAAAACCCTTATGACCGTGTGACGCTGGCCCACCACCGAAACCATATCGCTTCATGACGCCTTCGAAACCACGACCTTTGGTTTCACCGATCGCATCAATGAAATCTCCCACGTTAAACACGGTCGGCCCGACCACATCACCCGGCTTCACATCAAGTGGGAAGTCACGAAACTCTTTCACCCGTTTGGTTGCCTGGGCATGGTGCTTCTTGAAGTGACCGGTGTCAGGCTTGTTCACGCGCTGATCCTTTTGATCATCGAACCCAAGTTGAACAGCGGCATATCCGTCCTTGACGGCGGTTTTGCACTGCACCACTCGGTTGGGTCCCGCCAGAACGGCGGTGACAGGCACGATCACGCCCTGATCATTATAGATCCGCGTCATCCCTAGATTTTTACCAATCAAACCGAGCATAATCTTTTAAATCTTAATGGTGATGTCGACGCCAGCCGGCAGGTTGAGCTTCTTCAACTCGTCCACGGTCTTGGCAGTGGGTTCAATGATGTCGAGCAAACGCTTGTGCGTCCGCTGTTCAAACGTTTCTTGGGTTTTCTTGTCGACGTGCGGCGAGCGAAGCACCGTGAACCGCTCAATCCGCGTCGGCAGCGGAATCGGGCCCGCGACCTTGGCACCAGAGCGCTTGACTGTCTCGACAATTTCTAAGGCCGACTGGTCGATCACCCGGTGATCGTAGGCCTTCAAGCGAATGCGAATGCGTTGTTGTGACATACAAAGAACAATTTGGCTAAATTCTCAGTCTAAAACCGTCGGTCTCAATAGTTGTTATCCAGGATCGTCGCGACGATGTTCGACGGTACCGGCTCAAACCGAAGCGGCTCCATCGAATAGGAGGCGCGACCTTTGGACAGCGAGCGAATCGCGGTGGCGTAGCCAAACATTTCCGCCAGCGGCACGTTCGCGTTCAAAATTGTCTGACCACCCTTGGCATCGATCCCAATGATCGCGCCACGACGCCGATTGATGTCACCGAGCAGATCACCCTGATATTCATCGGGCGTAGTGACTTCCACCTTCATCAACGGCTCCAAAAGGATGGGATTGGCGTTTTTGAAAGCCTCTTTCACCGCAAAGATGCCGGCCATCTTAAACGCCAGCTCGTTGGAATCGATTTCGTGGAAAGAACCATCCAGCACTTCCACCTTCATGTCGATCACTTCGTAACCCGCGTAAATTCCACTGCGGCATGCTTCCCTTATACCGGCCATGACAGGGGCAATAAATTCTTTGGGAATCGAACCGCCAACCACCTTGTTTTCGATCTCGATTCCTTTGCCGCGTTCGTTCGGAGAAACACGGATGACGGCATGCCCGTATTGACCTTTACCGCCGGACTGCCGGATAAACTTGCCTTCGCCCTCAGTCGTCGTCGTGATCGTCTCACGATAGGCAATTTGCGGTTTGCCGACGTTTGCACTCGCATTGAACTCGCGGCGAAGCCGGTCGACAATGATCTCCAGATGCAACTCACCCATCCCGGCGATGATCAACTGTCCCGTCTCTTCATCAGTGAAACAGCGGAACGTCGGATCCTCTTCGGACAAGCGCTGCAAACCTTCAGCAAGCCTGTCGCGATCCGCTTTAGACTTTGGCTCCACGGCCATGCTGATCACGGGTTCGGGGAACGTCGGCGGCTCCAACATCACGTCGTAACTTTGGTCGCACAACGTGTCACCGGTCACGATGTTCTTCAAACCAACGAGCGACGCGATATCCCCAGCATAAGCGCCGTCTACATCAGTGCGTTCTTCGCCCTGAATGACCATGATGCGACTGACCCTCTCGCGTTTTCGGGTGCGGGGATTGTAAATCGTGTCAGCCTTCTTCACTTGACCGGAATAGACGCGGAAGAACACCAGCTTGCCGGCATAAGGGTCAGTCCAAAGCTTGAACGCCAGAGAGCAGAATTTGCCGTTGTCGTCCGCCGTGACTGTCGTCGTGCCTTCAGTTCCCGGGATATGCGCGATCGCAGGAGGAACATCAAGCGGTGCGGGCAGATAATCGATGACAGCATCAATCAACGGTTGAACCCCTTTTTTCTTAAAAGCAGAACCGCAGAGCACCGGGACAAGTTCCAGTTTGATCGTCAGTCTGCGGATTCCTGCTTTCAGAACATCAGCAGGAACAGTCTTGTCTTCGAGAACCAGCTCAGCAACCCGATCGTCCTTGTCCGCGACCGCGTTAACCAAATCGATCCGGGCAATTTCAGCCTTGTCTGCCAGATCAGCCGGAATATCGGTGACCTGATACATCAGTCCTTCATCTTCCAAATCGCCTGCACCCCAGATAATGGCTTTTTGGTTGACGATGTCGACCACGCCCAAGAACTGGTCTTCTGAACCGATCGGAAAGTAAACAGGCCAGGCGTTCGCGCCGAGCTTCGTGCGCATTTCGCGAACCGCAGAATCAAAGTCAGCGCCGGTACGGTCCATCTTGTTGACGAACGCGATCCGAGGAACGTTGTATTTAGTCGCCTGCCGCCAGACCGTCTCGGACTGGGGCTGAACACCGGCAACACCGCAGAAAACCGCGACAGCACCGTCAAGAACCCGCATTGACCGCTCGACTTCAGCGGTAAAATCAACGTGGCCCGGAGTATCAATAATGTTGATGCGAAGCGGCAGGTCTTCGTAAAGCTTGGTAACGGAGTCTTCCTTCCGCTGCTTCCAATAACACGTCACGGCCGCCGACGTGATAGTGATTCCACGCTCTTTCTCTTGAACCATCCAGTCCGTGACCGTGTTTCCGTCATCCACGTCGCCGATCTTATGGATCAGTCCCGCGTAGAAAAGAATCCGCTCCGTCGTCGTGGTCTTGCCGGCGTCGATATGCGCTGCAATGCCAATATTGCGGGTACGCTCCATGGCGTACTCGCGATCTGGCGAATTCAGCGTTGTATCGATGTCGTGCATTTGTATCAAGAGAGACTAAAGCGCCCCGGAATCAATTACTCGCGGGGCGCGTAAATTTTAGACTGTGGAACTACCAGCGGAAATGTGCGAATGCCTTGTTGGACTGGGCCATGCGATGCACTTCATCACGCTTCCGTATTGCGTTGCCCTGACCCTGATAGGCTTCAAGGATTTCATTGGCCAATGCATCTTTCATTGGCACCCCTTTCCGGGAATCAGCAAATCTGACCATCCATCGCAGCGCGAGCGCCCGCTGACGCTCAGCAGGGACCTCCATCGGAATCTGGTAGGTCGCACCACCGACGCGCCGGGCCTTCACTTCGAGCCGGGGCTTGGCGTTGTCCAGCGCACGCTGGAACATCTCAAGCGGATCGGTTCCAGGATTCTTCTCGGCCACCTTGTCAAGCGCACCGTAGACGATTCGTTGGGCGACGGTTTTCTTGCCGTCCTTCATCACCGTGTTCACCAGACAAGCGATTGCCTTGCTGTGGTAACGGGCGTCTTCAACCACTTCACGTTTTACTGCTCTACGACGTCGGGACATAATTCAAAAACTATTTCTTGGCAGCTGCCGGTTTAGGACGCTTGACCCCGTATTTCGACCGACTGACACGGCGTTTCTCAACACCATTGGCATCCAGCGTTCCACGGACAATATGATAACGAACACCCGGCAGATCCTTTACCCGGCCACCACGCACCAACACGATCGAGTGCTCCTGCAGATTGTGACCCTCATCCGGAATGTAGGCGATCACTTCAAACCCGTTGGTCAGGCGCACCTTGGCCACTTTCCGCATCGCAGAGTTGGGTTTCTTCGGTGTTCGCGTCATCACCTGCAGGCAGACCCCTCGGCGAAACGGGCAATTTTCGAGCGCGGGCGAACTTGACTTGCGCTTGATCTTTTTGCGGCCCTTACGGACCAGTTGATTGATTGTCGGCATCTTATTTCGCAGATCTGGGTGCTCAATTCGCCGCCCTTGCGGTAAAATGGAGCGCGGATCTTATCAAGGGTTTCGTCGCTAGCAACTAGTATTTGGGACTTTTTTTAATTATTGTGTATTCCCCTATCCAATAAGGGGTTGCACCTCTTCCGAGGCCTCAATTTCGACAATTTCAGGCTCCGGTGGAAGCTCTACCTGTGGGTTGAGTCTGATTTTGCGGTGCAAATCGAACCCAGTGCCCGCTGGAATGATGTGACCCATGATCACGTTTTCCTTAAATCCGCGCAAATTGTCGCGTTTGCTCAGAGTGGCCGCGTCGGTCAAAACACGTGTTGTGTCCTGGAATGACGCAGCGCTCAGGAAGCTTTCCGTTTCAAGGGACGCCTTGGTGATGCCGAGCAACACAGGTTGTGCCTCGGCCGGCTTTCCACCCATTTTCTCGACACGGTCGTTCTCGTTTTCGAAATCGATCTTATCAATCTGCTCACCCCACAGGAACGTGGTATCACCGGGTTCAGTGATGCGAACCTTGCGAAGCATCTGACGGACGATGATCTCGATGTGCTTGTCGTTAATCGTCACACCCTGAAGTCGATAGACTTCCTGAACTTCGTTGACGAGGTGCTCCTGCAGTTCTTGGGGTCCGCAGATGTCAAGGATCTCGTGAGGATCCATCGGCCCCTCAGTCAGTTGCTGGCCCTTCTTCACAAAGTCACCCTTAAACACGACGACGTGCTTGCCGATCGCGACCAGATGTTCCTCTTCCATTTCGGTCTGGGGATCACGGATCACGATGCAACGCTTGCCGCGGACGCTCGGCCCGAAGTCAACAACGCCGTCGATCTTGGAAATCTCCGACGCGTCTTTTGGTCGGCGCGCTTCAAAGAGTTCTGCAACACGCGGCAAACCACCGGTGATGTCTTTCGTCTTCGACGATTTGCGCGGCGTCTTCGCCATCAGCGTGCCGGCAACAATCTTGTCCCCCTCTCCGACAACGATGTGCGCGCCGGACGGAATTGGATAATTTGCCAGAGCTTCGCCGCCGTCTTCGATGATAACTTGCGGATGAAGGTCTTCCTTGTGATCGATGATCACCATGGCCTCCTGCCCGGTGGCGGCATCGGCTTCGTATTTCATGGTGACCCCCTCGATGATGTCGTGGAACTTCACCTTACCGGCTTTCTCGGAGAGAATCGGCACATTGTAAGGATCCCACTGCACGAACGCTTGACCTTTTTTGACTTTGCCGCCGTCGCCAACAGAGATCACCGAACCGATGACCAGATTGTGCTCTTCTAGTTCACGACCCTCTTCGTCGAGAATCTGGACGGTGCCGTTCTTGTTGAGAACGATTCCGTTTTCGTCGTCGAGCTTCACCATGCGGAGATCGATATATTTCAAAATACCGTCATGCCGCGATTTGATCTGTGGTTGCTTGAAGATACCCTGTGCGGTACCACCGATGTGGAACGTACGCATCGTCAGCTGTGTTCCCGGTTCGCCAATGGATTGCGCAGCGATGATCCCGACTGCTTCACCCAATCTGATTGGGCCGCCGGTGGCAAGGTTGCGGCCATAGCAACTGGCGCAAACACCTTGCTTGGTCTCACAAGTCAACACCGAACGAATCTTGACCCGCTCAATGCCGGAATTTTCTATCTTCTTGGCATTGATCTCGTCGATCTCATCATTGGATTCAACTAGGACGGTTTTAAGATCACTTGGGTCATGAATGTCGTCACACGAAACACGGCCAACAAGTCGCTCGCTGAGCTTCACGACTTCATCTTCGCCTTCTGTGATGGCGCTGACCCAAATTCCATTGGGCGTTCCGCAATCAGTCTTGCGGATGATCACATCCTGCGACACGTCGACCAGCTTACGGGTCATGTAACCCGAGTCAGCGGTCTTCAAGGCGGTGTCAGCGAGACCCTTACGGGCACCGTGAGTCGAGATGAAAAATTCCAGCACACTCAGACCTTCACGGAAGTTCGAGAGAATTGGTTTCTCGATGATGTCACCGGATGGCTTGGCCATCAGACCGCGGACACCCGCCAGCTGACGCACCTGCGCCTTGTTACCACGGGCACCGGAGTCGACCATGAGAAACACCGGGTTGTATTCCGCCTTGCCTTGATTGTCGCGCAAGGTGCTGATCATCACGTTGGAGATCTGGTCCGTGCAGTGCGTCCAAATGTCGATGACCTTGTTGTAACGTTCGCCCGGAGTGATCACACCTTTGCGATACTGTTTCTCAACTTCGTTAATCTGAATTTGAGCGTTCTTGATTTCCTGATCCTTCTCCTTCGGAATGATCATGTCATCAATACCGATCGAACAACCCGCACGGGTCGCTTCGCGGAACCCGAGCTCCTTCAGTTTGTCAAGAGTTTCAACGGTCCGATCCTGGCCGCAAACTTTATAACAATGCCAGATGAGATCGCCAATCTGGCTCTTGCCGACCGGCCGGTTGGGAAAGCCCAGTTCAGCGGGCCAGATTTCAGAAAAGAGCACCCGGCCAACCGTGGTATCAATCGTCTTCCGCTGGGAATCACCGTAAACGGTTTCGGTGCCGAGGTCCGGGTTTTTCAGGCGGATTCGCTCGTGAAGGCCAACTGATTTATCATCAAACGCGAAGTTAACTTCAGTCGCCGACACAAACAATTTGGTCCGTTTGTCCTTGCTCGGCTTGACCAACTCACGCGGTTCCGCTGTGAGGTAATAACAACCCAGCGTAATATCCTGTGTCGGCGTCATGATCGGCTTGCCGGATGACGGGCTGAAAATATTCAGCGGTGCCATCATCAGCAGGCGTGCCTCCAACTGTGCTTCGACAGAAAGCGGAACGTGGACAGCCATCTGATCACCGTCGAAGTCAGCGTTGTAAGCCGTGCAAACCAACGGGTGAACTCGGATTGCTTCACCTTCGATCAAGACGGGTTCGAACGCTTGAACCGACAGACGGTGCAGCGTTGGAGCGCGGTTCAACAGAACCGGATGGCCCTTGGTGACTTCTTCGAGAATGTCCCAGACTTCCTTCGTCTGACGTTCGATCATCTTCTTCGCGGAACGCACGGTGTGGACATAGCCCATCTCCTTCAAGCGCCGGATGATGAACGGCTCGAAAAGCACAAGCGCCATCTTCTTCGGCAGACCGCACTGGTGCAGTTTCAGTTCAGGACCAATGACGATCACCGAACGGCCGGAGTAATCAACGCGCTTGCCGAGCAAGTTCTGACGGAAACGGCCGCTCTTGCCCTTGAGCATGTCCGACAAAGATTTCAGCGCACGGTTGCCCGCACCGGTGACGGCCCGACCGTGACGACCGTTATCGAAGAGAGCGTCCACCGCTTCCTGCAACATGCGTTTCTCGTTCCGGATGATGACTTCCGGAGTCTTGAGCTGGAGCAGGTTTTTCAGCCGGTTGTTCCGGTTGATCACACGACGATACAAATCATTCAGATCGGACGTCGCAAACCGGCCGCCTTCCAAAGGAACCAACGGACGCAGATCCGGAGGAATCACCGGTAGCACCGTGAGAATCATCCATTCCGGACGGCTCTTCGAATCGTGAAACGCGCTGAGCAACTTGATCCGCTTGGCGATCTTCTTGCGGATCTGTTTGCTCCGGGTCTCCGTCATGCCGATCTCGAGCTTTTCCACCTCGGGTCTCAGCTCCACTTTTGCCAGCGCATCGCGGACAGCCTCCGCGCCCATCTTGGCGATGAACGCATCAGCACCGTAGGTTTCCCGAGCCTCACGATATTCGTTCTCACTGAGCAGCTGGTTCTCCGTCAGCGGCGTGGAACCGGGATCGATCACCAGGTAATCTTCGTAATAAATCACGCGTTCGAGATTGCGCGCGGTAACGTCCAAAACGAGACCGATGCGCGACGGCATGCACTTGAAAAACCAGATGTGCGAAACCGGGACCGAGAGATCGATGTGACCCATGCGCTCGCGGCGGACGCGGGCGAGCGTCACTTCCACGCCGCAACGATCACAGACAACACCGCGATGTTTGATGCGCTTGTATTTTCCGCAGGAACATTCCCAATCCTTGACCGGACCGAAAATCCGTTCACAGAACAGGCCGCCTTTTTCGGGCTTGAACGTGCGGTAGTTGATGGTCTCCGGGTTCTTGACTTCCCCCTTGGACCAGGCGCGGATGGCTTCCGGCGACGCGACTGAGATGCCGACATATTCCACCCGGTTGACTTTGTCCAACCCCAGCAACTCGCGAGCGTTTTCTTTTGAATTCATCATAGGAACAAGTTTTGTGACCTAAGTTAAAGTTTCAGGGGTTAACCAAGACTGGCCAACGTTGTGTTTGGCTCCTGGCTGGGCGCGTCGGCGGGATTGTTGTATCCCACTTTCACATCCATGCCCAGCGATTGCATCTCCTTCACCAAGACGTTGAAGGATTCCGGCACACCCGCTTCAAGCGTGTTATCACCCTTCACGATGCTCTCGTAAATTCGGGTACGTCCCTGGACGTCGTCCGACTTGACCGTCAGCAGCTCCTGTAACATGTAGGCGGCGCCATACGCTTCCATGGCCCACACTTCCATTTCACCGAAACGCTGACCGCCGTATTGCGCCTTACCACCGAGCGGCTGTTGCGTAACGAGCGAGTAAGGACCGACGGCGCGGGCGTGAATCTTGTCCGCAACCAGATGGCCCAGCTTCAACATGTAGATGTAGCCGACTACGATTTCCTGGTCGAACTTCTCACCGGTGCGACCATCGAAGAGATGGGTCTTGCCGTTGTTCGGCAGACCGGCTTCATCTAGGTAACCGCGGATTTCCTTTTCCGCGATACCGTCAAAGACCGGCGTCGCGAAATTCAGTCCGAGATGTTTGGCGGCCCACCCGAGGTGAGTTTCCAAAACCTGACCCACGTTCATACGTGAAGGCACGCCGAGCGGATTCAAGACGATGTCCACCGGCGTTCCGTCTTCAAGGAACGGCATGTCTTCTTCGGCAACGATGCGGGCGACGACACCCTTGTTACCGTGACGCCCGGCCATTTTGTCACCGACAGAAAGCTTGCGCTTCGAGGCGACGAATACTTTCACGGATTTGATCACCCCCTGATCAACTTCGGCACCGGCTTCAGCGCGCTCAATGTCTTCGTCGTATTGCGAACGAAGGTCTTCGAACTTCTTCTTAAACTGTCCGATAATCTCGTTGATCTTGTTGCGAATCGGCGACGGGTCGATCTCGATGCGATCATACACCTGGGCCAGCTTGCGGAGCAGTGTCTTGGTGATCTTTCGGTTTGCCGGAATGATGATTTCACCAGTCTCGGAGTTGACCACGTCCAGCGGAATTTTTTCACCGAGCAGGATGTTGCTGAGCGCTTCGGTCAGCTGCTCGCGAAGCTCTTCGCTCTTGCTCTTGTGCTCGTCCTGAACCTGCTTGGCCTGACGTTTTCCATCGCTGGAAGCCTGACGAACTTCGCTGGCTCCACCTTCTTTTTCCTTCTTCGAAGAAACCTTGATGTCCATCACGATACCGTAGGTGCCGGATGGAACGCGCAGTGAAGTGTCCTTAACGTCAGCGGCTTTTTCGCCGAAGATGGCGCGCAACAGACGTTCTTCCGGGGCGAGTTCGGTTTCGCTCTTCGGAGTAATCTTACCGACCAGAATATCACCCGGCTTCACTTCGGCACCGATGCGAATCACGCCGTCGGGACCAAGGTTCTTGAGGGCTTCATCGCCAAGGTTCGGGATGTCACGGGTAATTTCTTCCGGACCCAGCTTGGTGTCGCGGGCAGCGACTTCAAACTCGTCGATATGAATGGACGTGTAGACGTCGTCCTTCACGATGCGACGGCTGATGAGAATCGCATCTTCGAAGTTGTAACCGTTCCACGGCATGAACGCGCAGAGCACGTTGCGACCGAGGGCGAGTTCGCCGTTTTCAGTGCAGGGTCCGTCGGCGATGACCTGACCTTTTTTGATTGAGTCGCCCTTGCTCACCAGAATCTTCTGGTTGATGCAGGTGGCCGCGTTGGACCGCATGAATTTGCGAACGTGGTAGCAGTAAACTCCGTTGGCCGGATCGTGCTTAATCTTGCGCTTGCTCTCGGGCAATTTGCCGTCGGCGGTCACGATGATTTGATCACCGACGACCGACGCAACTTTACCGGATTCTTCCGCGATCAACACCGCACAGGAATCCTGCGCCACGCGCTGCTCGAGACCAGTCGCCACGAACGGCGCCTCGGTGATGAGCAACGGCACGGCCTGACGTTGCATGTTCGAGCCCATGAGCGCGCGGTTCGCGTCATCATGTTCCAAGAATGGAATCAAACTCGCCGCGACGGATACCAGCTGTTTCGGCGAAACATCCATGTAGTCGACATCCGTCGGCTCGATATCAATGAAGTCACCTTTGCGTCGGCACGACACGCGGTCGTTGATGAAATTGCCTTTCTCGTCAATCGGCGCATTCGCCTGGGCAACCACGAAGGTCTCTTCACGGTCAGCCGTAAGATAGTCGATGGTCTGGGTCACGCGACCACGGGTCACCTTGCGATATGGAGTCTCAAGAAAACCGAAATCGTTGACTCGGGCAAAGGTCGCAAGCGACGCGATCAGACCGATGTTCGGACCTTCAGGGGTTTCAATTGGACAGATACGACCGTAGTGCGACGGATGAACGTCACGCACTTCAAAGCCGGCACGGTCACGAGAAAGACCACCAGGCCCAAGCGCCGACAAACGGCGCTTGTGCGTCAACTCAGCCAACGGATTGATCTGATCCATGAATTGCGACAGCTGACTGCGACCAAAGAAGTCACGAATCACGGCCGAGAGCGCTTTCGGATTGATCAACTTCTGCGGCGTCATCGTGTCCACAGTCTGATCGAACAACGTCATGCGCTCTTTCACGAGACGCTCGGTTCGTGCGAGACCGACACGGCACTGGTTGGCGAGCAATTCACCCACGTTCCGCACGCGACGGCTGCCCAAGTGATCGATGTCATCCAAGCTGCCTTCACCCTTCTTGAGTCGGAGAAGATACTTGGTCGCTGCGGCGAGATCTTCCTTCGTCAAAATGCGTGAATCACCGGCGTCGTCGAGGCCGAGCTTCTGATTGATCTTATAACGACCGACACGACCGAGATCGTAACGTTTTGGATCGAAGAACAGGCGCTTGATAAGCGCTCGGGCATTGGCTGCCGTTGGAGGATCTCCGGGACGTAGACGACGGTAGATGTCCTTCAGCGCTTCTTCTTCATCCTTGGTCGGATCTTTCTTGATGCACTTGATGATGATGCCGTCATCAACGGAAGTGTCCACAACTCGAATCTTTGTGATTCCCAGCTCGGCAATCTGCTTGATCACCGCCTTGGAGAGCGGCTCGAAAGCGCGGGCGACAACGATGCCCTTGTCCTCGTCCACGGCGTCTTCGATGAGCACCTTGTTCTGGATGTCCTCCAGTTTTTCGGCCGCTTTGACGGAATAATCTTCGATGTCGTAGAACAGCTTGATGATATCGCCATCAGAACCGTATCCGAGCGCACGGAAGAACGTGGTCGTGAGAAATTTGCGACGACGCTTTTTACGATCAAGGTAGACATACAACATGTCGCTCGTGTCGAATTGCGCTTCATACCACGAACCACGGTCCGGAATGATCCGGAAAGAGTGCAGCATCTTGCCGTTCGGATGCTGAGTGGCTTCGAAGGCCAGACCCGGCGAACGATGAAGCTGGCTGACGATGACGCGCTCAGCTCCATTGATCACGAACGTGCCCTGCGGCGTCATCAGGGGCATTTCACCCATGAACACTTTTTCTTCCTTTGTCCCTTGCTCGTCCTTCAACAAGAACGTGACGTAAAGCGGCGCGCCAAATGTGAGGCTTTCGCGGAGACATTCCAGCCAATCCAACTTCGGTTCGCCGATGTCATAACTGTGAAAATCAAGCACGCACTTCCCGTCGTAGCTCTCGATTGGAAACACCTCGCTGAACACCGCTTGAAGCCCGACGCTGGCGCGTTTGGTCGGTGACGCTTCAAGCTGCACGAAATCCTTGAAGGACTGCGTCTGCAGTTCAATGAGGTTCGGCGGCGCAATGATTTCTTTAATCTTGCCGAAGTTAATTCGTTCTTTCGCTTTTGGCATGGGGACCTTAACTGGAAGCCAATCAGACCACGCGGTCGATCAGCAGGTTTACGGGACGAAAAAAGACGCCGAAGTTCCGGATCAGGAACTTCGTCGTCACTAATAAAATTTCGCTTTTAGGACAGACAGTCTTCAATGCGTTTTGCAACCGTAACAATCGTGATTCACGACGGTCGACATCGATCCGGCGGATGCCCTGCGCGGACTCCCGGGTCGGGGAATAAAGGGAGTGGCAGCCGAAGCCGCCACTCCCCTGATAAAGAATCTCTTACTTGAGTTCCACTTTGGAACCAGTCTCTTCAAGCTTCTTCTTGGCGTTTTCGGCGTCTTCTTTGTTTGCGCCTTCAAGAATAGCCCTCGGAGCACCTTCAACCAGAGCCTTCGCTTCAGCGAGTCCGAGTCCGGTCTTGATTTCGCGGACCACTTTGATGGTTGCGATCTTCTTGTCCGCAGGAACGGAAACGAGAACGACGTCGAACTCGGTCTTCGCTTCTTCAGCAGGAGCAGCAGCACCACCGCCAGCGGCGGCAACAGCAACAGGTGCAGCAGCACTCACGCCCCAGGCTTCTTCCAGAGTTTTCACCAGCTCGGCGGCTTCCACCACGGTGAGCTTGCCCAATGTTTCTACTAAGTTAGCTATATCAGCCATATTATCTTTCAGTGTCGTCGTCGCCTGCGGCCACAGCCGGTTTCAGTTCACCGCCGGTGAACCGACGAGTTACTATTCGGTCGCTAATCCCCCCTCACCAAGAGAGGGCGGGAAATTGTTCATTCACCCTTGTCGGCTTTCGCCTTGAGGACGCGGGCGAGTTGCGCCGCAGGTTCGTTGATAGTTCTCACCAGCTTGCTCGCAGGTGCCATGATTACGCCCAGCAGCATGCCCCGCAACACGTCGAGCGACGGCAGGTCCGCCAGCAACTTGAGGTCTGCTGCAGAGAGCGGCTGGTTGTCCAAGAATCCAAACTTGATCTCCGGCAGGTCAAATTCAGCGTGAAAGGTTTTTACAACCTTGGCAGCCGAGCTGATCTCTTTGTTCCCGGTCACGACCGCCAGTTGGCCGACGAGGGGATAACCTAGGTCTTCGATTCCCGCTTCTTTGGCGGCGATTTTGAAAATTGAATTCTTGACGACGTGAACTTCTGAACCCGCGCCAACCAGACGGCCGCGAAGTTCAGTGAACGCCTTCATCTTGAGGCCCGTGTAATCAACAACGATGAAATACGGCGACCCGTTCAACCGTTGGATGTATTCGTCACCAATGCTTTGTTTTTCTGCACGCATGTTAAATCCTGTTGGTTGAAAGGTTACTAGGCGGCGGTCAGCACTTCGCGAAGGTCAATTTTGACGGACGGACTCATCGTGGCGGACAGCGCGCAACTGAGTACGAACTGTCCTTTGGCACTGGCTGGCCGCGCCTTTACAACCGCGTCAATGACTGACTTGACGTTGTCGACAATTTTGTCGGCGGTGAAATCAACTTTGCCGACCGGCACGTGGATGTTGCCTGCCTTGTCGATCTTGAATTCGACGCGGCCCGCTTTGACTTCTTTGACAGCTTTCGCGGTGTCGTCTGTCACGGTGCCCGTCTTCGGATTCGGCATCAGCCCGCGAGGCCCGAGAACACGACCCAGCTTGCGAACTTCAACCATTGCTTCCGGAGTGGCGATGGCCACGTCAAAATCGGTCCACCCCTTGGCGCACTTTTCAATCATATCGTCAAAACCGACGTGCTCAGCCCCAGCTTCACGCGCAGCATCTGCGGCCGCACCATCGCGGGCAAAAACCAGCACGCGCACGTCCTTTCCGCTGCCATGGGGCAGTGGAACCGTTCCACGAACCATCTGGTCCGATTGACGTGGATCAACGCCGAGTCGCATGGCCAGGTCGATGGATTCCACAAATTTAGCACGCGGAAATTTGCCGATCACGTCAGCCGCTTCGGCAAGACCGTATGATTTGGCCGGATCAATCGATTTCAGCCCGTTTTTGTATCTTTTGCTTGGCATTTTTTTAGTGCGGTTCAATCGAGCCTGCTTACCAAACTCTCCCGCGTTGTTGTTATCAGTCTACAATTTCGAGCCCCATGCTGCGGGCGGTTCCAGCTATCATCTGGAAACCCGCTTCGTCATCATTGGCGTTCAAATCTTTGGCCTTCGTCTTAACGATTTCCATCACTTGCTTGCGGGTCACTTTGCCGACTTTTTCCTTGTTCGGCGTCTTGCTGCCCGACGCGATGCCGGCGGCCTTCTTCAACAGCACGGCGGCTGGCGGCGACTTGGTGATGAACGTGAACGACTTGTCCTGAAAAACGGAGATGACCACCGGTATGATCAAGCCGGCCTGATCTTTGGTGGCGGCGTTAAACTCCTTACAGAATCCCATGATGTTCACGCCGTGCTGACCAAGCGCGGGGCCCACCGGAGGAGCAGGGTTGGCTTGTCCAGCCGGAATCTGCAACTTAATCTCACCTGTTTTCTTCTTTGCCATATCGTTTTAGCTTTTTTCAACTTGCCAATACTCCAGTTCAACCGGTGTATTGCGCCCAAAAATATTCACAGTGACCTTTAATTTACCGCGTTCCAGATCAATTTCTTCAATGACACCACTGAAGTTCAGGAACGGTCCGTCATTGATCTTGATCGTTTCAGCAATCTCGAAATTAACCTTTGGCTTCTCACGATCATCCGCTTCCGAAATCTGATCCTTGATGGCATCAATTTCTTCCACAGGGGTCGGTGTCGGGTGATCCCCGCCGACAAATCCGATGACACCCTGAGTGTCCTTGATGAAATACCAAGGCTTCTCAACCCGCCGCCGGTTTTCATCAAGCAGCACGAGATCAATGAACACATAGCCGGGATAGAGCTTGCGCGACGTGACACTCTTCTTGCCACCGCGCACTTCAACGACCTTCTCGATCGGGACGAGCACTTCCTTGATGAACTCCTCCATCTCCTCGGTCTTGAGGCGCCGTTCAATGCTGTCCTTAACTTTCTGCTCCTGGCCCGAAAGGGTGTGTATGACAAACCACTGGCTTTTCATTGCAATAGGTGACGTTAACTGTTCAGGAACCCAAAAACGCCGCCCAGAATGAGATCGACGACTGCCGTAAATACACCGAGAAGGGCGATTGAAATCATCACGGTGATCGTGGATTCACGAAGCTCTTCGCGATCAGGCCAGTTGCATTTGCGCAACTCTTCCCGCGTGCCCCGGACATAATTACTCAACCGCAGGAGGTAGCCTTTGTACCAAAAAAAGGCGAACACAACGGCGGCCACAGCCAGCCAAATATACGATGTCAGGTTTTTCACTATTTCTAAAATCAATGGCGGAGAGGGAGGGATTCGAACCCCCGTTGGGCGTTAACCCAAAGCGGTTTTCAAGACCGCCGCGATCGACCACTCTGCCACCTCTCCGGCGATTGGATTTGGCAGGGCGAGAGGGACTCGAACCCCCAACCGACGGTTTTGGAGACCGCTACTCTACCAATTGAGCTACCGCCCTACTAAAGCTGCCAGATGCAAATTGCGGTCGTAACAGAGATCCGCACCCCGACGGTTTTTCGGGGTGCGGTATATTGTCTTGCCTAAGATAATTTAGTCTGCGAGCACTTCACTCACACGACCAGCGCCGATGGTTCGGCCACCTTCACGAATTGCGAACCGTTGACCTTTTTCCATAGCCAGCGGGGCAATGAGCTCGATGTCAACAGACACGTTGTCACCCGGCATCACCATTTCGACACCTTCAGGAAGCGTGACCGTTCCAGTCACATCGCTGGTGCGGAAATAGAACTGCGGGCGATATTTGGTGAAGAACGGCGTGTGACGACCACCTTCATCTTTGGAAAGCACGTAAACTTCAGCTTTGAATTTTGTGTGGGGCTTGATCGAACCAGGCTTGGCTAATACCATCCCACGCTCAACGTCATCCTTCTTGGTGCCACGCAAAAGCACTCCAACGTTATCGCCAGCTTCAGCCTTGTCGAGCAACTTGCGGAACATTTCGATGTCCGTCGCGGTTGTCTTGCGAGTTTCGCGCAAACCGATGATTTCAATTTCCGTCATCTTGTTCAGAACACCACGCTCAACACGACCGGTCACAACCGTTCCACGACCTTCAATGTTGAACACGTCCTCAATGCACATGAGGAAGTCCTTGTCGATGTCACGCACCGGAAGTGGAATAAATTCGTCAACCGCCTTGAGCAAGCTGGCGATTGCTTCCAGACCTTCGGGCTTGCCTTCGAGCGCAGCCGTCGCGCTGCCGCGAATAATCGGGGTACCATCGCCCGGAAACTGATATTTGTTAAGCAGGTCGCGGATTTCCATCTCAACGAGCTCGAGAAGCTCCGTGTCGTCCACGAGATCAACCTTGTTGAGGAACACAACGATCGCAGGAACACCGACCTGACGGGCCAGCAAGATATGCTCGCGAGTCTGCGGCATCGGACCATCGGACGCACTTACCACAAGAATCGCACCATCCATCTGGGCGGCACCCGTGATCATGTTCTTCACGTAGTCAGCATGCCCCGGGCAGTCAATGTGAGCGTAGTGGCGAGCGTCACTCTCGTACTCAACGTGAGACACAGCAATGGTGACCGTCTTGGAATCATCACGCACCGTGCCACCCTTGGTGATGTCGGCGTAACTGATTTTCGGCGCCATGCCCTTGTTGCTCTGCACCTCAACGATCGCTGCAGTCAACGTTGATTTACCATGATCAACGTGACCGATGGTACCGACGTTCGCGTGCGGTTTGGTGCGTTGAAAATTTTCTTTTGCCATGTTATCTCCTGCTTACAGTATATAATTTGTTATTGTTGACCGGTTCTACGTATATCGATGGAGCCCATGACCGGGTTTGAACCGGTGACCTCATCCTTACCAAGGATGTGCTCTACCAACTGAGCTACATGGGCATTCTCAGCACGGCCAAGCCTATAAAGACAAAAAGACCATCAACTCCCGTTCATAACCGAATTCGGAGCCGATAGCACTCTACAGGTTTGGCACAATTCGGACGCGGAAATTAGGAGACCCCCCCCGCACTGTCAACGGTTTTGTAAAAGAATTTATTCACACCGGTTTCTTCTTCATTTTCGGCCACAGAGAACTTGATTCAGAGCCCCCAACTTCTCTAAAAGACGGCATGCCAAAGCTCCTTCGCAGCAGCAAACCGTTTTCGCTGTCAGATTTTGTTTCGACGGTCATCAGGGATGTCGACGCAACGCTCAACCATTTTTTACCCAAAAGCACAGCCAAACCCGGAACCATCCATCAGGCAATGCGCTACTCGATCTTCGCGGGAGGCAAACGGATGCGCCCGGCTCTGTGCCTGGCAGCGGCGGAAGCGTGTGGCGGTGCCCGGGAGCACGCCCTACCACTGGCGGCAGCCGTCGAGTGCATTCACACATATTCCTTGATTCACGACGATCTGCCGGCGATGGACAACGACGATTTTCGACGCGGTAAACCCACCAACCACAAAGTGTTCGGCGAAGGCGTCGCCGTTCTCGCCGGAGATGCGCTACTCACCCAGGCGTTTGAAATGGCAGCCCTGGCAGTGACCTCGAAACGTTTCCCGCTGAAGGACGTCATTCTCGAAATTTCGCGTACTTCCGGGTCACTCCAACTTATTGCCGGCCAAGTAGTTGACCTTGAAAGCGAAGGAAAAAAAATTACTCGTGCTCAGCTGAAGTACATCCATGAACGAAAAACGTCGGCTTTACTCTGCTGCTCCGCCCGGCTGGGAGGCATGAGCGCCAACTGCTCTGCGGCTCAATTGAAGGCTCTCACCGACTTTGGCCATAACGTCGGCCTGGCCTTTCAGGTGATCGACGACATTCTGGATGTTACCCAGCCCACCGAGAAGCTTGGAAAAACTGCAGGAAAAGATTTGGCCGTCCAGAAGGCGACCTACCCGTCAATTGTGGGGCTGGAAAAATCTCGGAAGATCGCCAAGGACCTCACCAGTCGGGCATTCGAGGCATTAAGGCCGTTTAAGGGGAAAGCGACCGCACTGGAATCCCTTGCTGATTATCTTCTCAATCGCGACCATTGACGGCCGCTATTTGCTCCACAGATCCATGCGTCCTGGCGGACCGCTGTCAAACTTGGCCCCGCGCATTCCGAGAATCGCAATTGCCGTGATCAACAGAATGACCGCGATCAGCGCGAGCGCCATGTAAACAGCATGATCACTGGAGTTACGAAGGGCGTTCATCCTCCGTTTCCGCCAGTAACGCTGCCAACGACTCTCTCCAGGCCGTCGCTTCGGACTAATAATTTGAGGTATCTCGTTCTTCTTCACTCGGCCTCTCTCTTTTCTTGCAACGCCTCACTACTGAACCTGGTCCGCGTAATAGGCATCCACCCGGGCCGCAACATCGCGAAATCCGATGTCGACCTCGTAAATCTGTTTAAAACTCTCGATGGAATCGGCTTTCATTCCCATCGCCTCCTGAGCCATTCCAAGGTGGTAAATCAGATCCTTCTTTTCGTCATCAAAGATGATTTTGTCATCCAGCGCTTTTTGAAAAGTGCGGGCCGCAACGTCGTACATGCCACGCTTTGAGAAACATTGCCCTAGATAATTAAGCGTCGCCACCCGCCGGTGTGGATTAGACTGAGCTTTTTGAAATTCCTGAATGGCCTCCGAAATCTTGCCGGCTTTGAACAGAATTTCACCGAGATCAAACCGGTACTGGAGTTCCGATGGATAACGTTCCACGAGCAGTTTCGCCGCCTGGATTTCGAGTTCGAGCCGAGCCTGAATCAATCCACGACGCGCTTCCTCGAAATCCATGTCGGACACGTCCAGTCCAGCCAGTTTCTCATCAATCTTCAGCAACAAAATGCCGGTCATTTTCTTGTCGAGACTTGGATCACCGCCCATCTCTGAATCTTTGATTTTCTGTAGATATTCGAGCGCCTTTGCGTAGTCTTTCTGGCTCAAATACAGATCTGAGATGGTCCTCGCCAGTTTCATGTTGTCGGGTTCCGCCGCAAACTTCACCAAGTTCTCTGCGACCAGTTTCCGGGAAGTCTCCAACGAGTTGACGGAGCGGCCCTCCTGCTCAATGCTCACCGCAAGGTCCTGGTCGCGAAGCAGGTTTCGGTAGGATCCGCCGCCGCTCTGGAGCGAATCATAACCGCCCTCCGCCATGGTCCGCCGTGCGGACAGGTCTTTGAGCATCTGCTGCAATGCCGGATCATTGGGGCTGCTCTTCAGCGCTTCCGTGTACAGAGTCTCCGCCTTGGCAATCTGCCCCGCATTGGAGTAGGCACTGGCGGTCTGAAGAATCAGCTTTCTGTCGGTCGGATTCTGTTTGATTGCTATTTCAAGTGAAAAAACTGCCGTCTTGGGGAGGTCTGCTTCAATCGCCGCCTCCGCGAGAATCCGATGAGCCGTCACGTTGTTGGGATCGTTGTTCAGCACCTGCTCCGCCGCGTAAATGGCCTCGTGCGGATTCCTATGAATGAGCATCTGAGCCTTGGCCAATCCCGGTGAGGCGCTGGCTTTCCCCAGCATCTTCTTGAAAAAGCCCTTGCCCGCTTTAACCCGCTGAAACTGGGTGGCACGCAACGCCGTTCTCGCCTCAAACAATGCCGGCTCCAATTTCAATACCGCGTTAAAAATGTCGATGGCATAGTCGAAATTCTGGCGGTTATAGGCCGCCCTGCCTTTCTCAAACTGCTCGCGCACAAAGGCAACGACTTCCTGGACTGTTTTTTCTGGCATAATCCTACTGGAAACAAAACCCGCGCACTGCTTCTCTCGCCCGGAAGTTCTGCATTGAACTCATGTCGGCAGCAAATCTTTTCGCGCGCGCTCCGCACCGCAATCAATGACAGACCCGGCCCAGGATCAATCGTTTCTTTCGACTTGCCCGAAATCCACCTCCTCCTTGAAGCCGGTCATTGATCAGGGCCGAACCGGGTGGTCGGGGGCTAAATAGCACAGTTAATAACTTTTAGTTATTTTTAATTGAACACCGCCTAATATTGATCAACTAATGACATGGGTTCAGGTCGGCGGTTCGTTCACGGTCGGAACAAGGAGTGTCACAATCAACTGGAGACCTTAGAAATGAAGACAATTAACGAATTGAAACAACATGAAGTGTGGTCGACGTCGGAATGCCACATCATCGTGGCCTACGATAACGACGTAACCCGTAACCCGTGACCGTGCCATGACGTTGATCGGGAAACTGGAGAAACGGTTCACCGCCGACATCGACTTCGCCTGCACTTGGTGGAAGTTTCGCTATTTGATGGATCAGGACATCGCCATGATTGCGCGCCACTACGCTGCTTCCGCCGACATCGTCATCTTCGCCACCGATACACCCGGCCTGTTCCCACTGCCCGTCATGCAGTAGATCGAATCCTGGACCGCGCGGCGAAGCAAGGACGGCGGAGTCATGGTTTCGCTGATCGGATCGCCCTACATTCCCCAAACGCTCTACGCCACCAAATGTTTTTACCTCGGGCACGTCGCCGACCGCGCCGGGCTCGACTACCTGCCGCAATCCACGTTGCTTTCTGACGGCCCATCGCTTCCGGTTTCCGCCGCGCCGGACGACCTGTTCCACGCCATCGTTGAACAGCAAACTCAGACGGACGCTACGAGAACGTCGATCAGGTCCGCCTGATCCAGCTGAACCGGGTTCCCCTTCATGCTGCTCGCACTCGCGGCCCGTTCCGCAATCAATGAAAAATCTGGAGCGCTGATTCCGAACGCGCGCAACCCCGGTATTTTCAACTTCGTTTTAATTGTGGTCACCCAATTGATCGCGTCTCGGGGAGTTGCGTCAGAATTTCCTGTCAAGATTCTCGCAAGTTCAAAGTAGCGTTCGCGAAACCGTCGCCAGGAATCGCAACCAAGAATACGACGTAGATTCACGCTGAGCACGGCCGGCAAAAGCGCAGCGCAAACCGCCCCGTGCGGAGCCGAAAACATCCCGCCGATCGGTGCGGCGAAACCATGCACTGCGCCCAGGCCGGAATTCGCCAGCGCAAGCCCGCTCGACAGACTCCCAAATGCCATATCTGTTCGCGCGGCAAGATCATCTCCGTTCGTAAAAGCCCGCTCCAACGCAGCAGCAACCTTCGGCAACGCCTCCCGGCAAATCGCGTCCGTCAAAGGATTTGCGCGACACGAAAGAAACGGCTCGATCAACTGCGTCAACGCATCCATGCCGGTCGCAGCGGTGATCGCGGGAGGCAGACTGATCGACGTTTCGGAATCCACCAGCGCGATTGACGGCAACATCATCGGACTCCGCAGACTCACTTTGACCCGGTGTTCCGCAGAGTGCAGCACTGCGTTCCGCGTCACTTCCGCGCCCGTGCCGGACGTGGTCGGGACCGCAATGAACGGCAGCGGTTTTTCAGTCAACGGCTTCCCCTCGCCGATCACCTCCAGATAGCGAAACACCGGCTCCCGATTCCGGGCCAAAGCCGAGATTGCCTTGGCCGCGTCGATCACGCTTCCCCCGCCGAACCCAACGACAACCTCGCTTCGTTTCGTCCCCGCCAATGCCGCGCCGCGCTCGACCAACTCTACGGTCGGTTCACACGCAACTTGAAACACTTCGATTTCGCAGCCCGCATTTCCCAGCAATTGGACGACCGGTTCCGCCCGCTTCAAATTGGAACCGATAACCAGCAAGATCCGGTCGCCCAGCGGCTTCACCAACCCAGGCAGTTCCTTCAATTTCCCCGCGCCAAAAACAATCCGGCCGGACGTCGCAAATTCGAATGAACCTGACATCTCAGCCGCTTTTTGTATTCAGCGACACGCTGTTAAATTTTTCGCTGCGCCTCGGTTCCACCATCATTTCTGCCACCGTGTCCCGCCAAGTCCGGTAGTGAGCGGTTTCCTTATGTCGAGCCGGTGCCTCCGCATCGCGATAGACCTCCACCAACACAAACCGGGTGGGATCGTCCGGCTCCTGTGCGAGATCGAAACGGGCGATTCCGGGTTCCTGAATGCTGCTTCGCGCGTTCTCAATCGTCGCCGCCTTGAACGCCTCCACAAAGTCCGGTTTCACGTGAACATGGACATGGACAATGAGCATTCAAGGATGTTGGTCTTCGAATCGGAAATGCCAAGTTTAGAATGTTTAAATGCGTCTGCCTCTGGACATTTGAGCAGCAATTCTCCTTTTGGGGGAGTCACTGTTCCCACTACGGAAGAAATCAGGCTCTTTCAACTGAAGCGCCCATAAAGCGCGGGGACGCGTGCCCGAATGGGCCTCTCGTAACTTTCCTGCCCGGGTGGGCAGGCGGCGGGCTTTGGCCATGAACCAAACGCGTGTGTTCGGCCAAGGCCTGCAATTTTCGGACTTGCGGCTTCCGCCGCCTCCGGTTCCCGGATGGAACGCGGCGCGTGTTCTGACGGGTTCGCTTCGTTTTCCTTGGTTGGCGTCGGAAAATGATCCTGGCACTCAGAGAAGATTGCCCAGTTCGTACGATGGATGGCACCGGCAAGCAACTCGACAAAGGGAATCTTGAATGTCACGTTGACCCCATGACGGATGCACGACTCAAACGACTCCAGACCATTCTTCGGGATTACGAATCCTGCCTGATCGCGTATTCCGGTGGCGTGGATTCCGTGCTCCTCGCCAAGGTCGCCCACGACACGCTCGGTGAACGATCGCTGGCAGTAATCGCTGATTCCGCCAGTCTCCCGCGGAAGGAATTGGAGGAAGCCCTGGCACTTGGCGCTGAGTTCGGCTTTCCCGTCCGCGTGGTCAAAACGAAGGAGTTCAACAACGAGGAGTATCTCGCAAACCCAACAAACCGCTGTTTCTTCTGCAAACATGAACTGTTCACAGAATTGGAACCGCTCGCCATCTCCGAAGGTTTCAAAGTGATCGCCTATGGCGAAAATGCGAGCGACGTCGGTGACCACCGACCGGGCGCAAAAGCAGCCAGGAATTTTCAAGTGCGCGCGCCCCTGAAAGACGCGGCTTTGAGCAAGGCGGACATCCGTGAACTTTCCGCACTCCTCGGCCTCCCCACCGCCGACAAACCGCAGATGGCCTGCCTCAGTTCCCGCATTCCTTACGGTGAAAAGGTGTCACCCCAGAAGCTGTCGATGATCGAGCGGGCGGAGCTGGTTTTGCGCGACCTCGGCTTCCACGACGTTCGTGTGCGACACCATGAACTCGGAGCGGCCGGCACCGATCTGCCCGCAGGCGAGGACCGCCCGTTGAAACTCAACTTGGCCCGCATCGAACTGGGGCCGGAAGAACTTCCCCGTATGTTCGATCAGAATCGGTTTCAAGAAGTAGCGACGGAATTGAGGAATTTCGGGTATCACCACGTCACGCTCGACCTGGAAGGATACCGACGCGGAAGCCTCAATTCCATGATCAAACAGGCCGAGGCAACGGAGAAACAGCACCCCTCATCGCAATAAGGAAAACCGACAGGCCGTGATCGCGCCCATGAATCCGCCGTTGACCGAATCACGATTTCCGGTTGTAAATGGGCACCACACATGGAACTACGTCGCCCATCCACCAGGTTGACATTTCGCGGAATCGCCCTCGGTTCACTCCCCATCGCTGCCGGACTTTTGTTCAGCGGTGGAGACGCCAGTGCTCAGGAAGCGCTCCAGAGTGCGGTGGAAGGTGACCGAAATCTCACCACCCGCATCCAGCAGTCCGGATCGGAAATCGACGCGCCTTTCAAAATGGGTCCGGTCAGCATGACTGCGGGAGTGAGCCTGGACCTCGCCTTCACCGACAACGCCAACTATTCCGGCGTCGATCCTCAGAACGATCTGATCATCACGCCGACGTTTAATTTCACGTTGTTCTATCCGGTCACTGACACATCCAGGCTGTCGTTCGGAGTCGGCATTGGTTACAGCTTTTACGTGAACCAGTCCCGCGAGGACCAACTCAACCTGACCCCAAACTCCAACCTTGCCTACGATTTCCGGGCGGGACAGGCACTGGTCACGTTGTACGACACTTTTTCCTACAGCTCGGACGCTCTGAATCAGGGAGATCTGGTCAACCGTTCCAACTATGGCGGCATCAATAATACGGCCGGCATCCGGACAATCTATTCGCCGGAACCGATGTATGTGGAAGGTGGATACTCGCACTACAATTTCTGGTCGACTCAAAGTAATGCCTTCAACGATCTGACACGCGCGTCGGAACAGGTCTTTCTTCGCACAGGATACATCATCGCGCAGGATACCCGCACCGGTGTCGAAACAAGCGGTTCGTACATTCACTATGACCAACCGATTCGGAGCAACCTCTATCAACTGAGCGTCGGACCCTATATCGAATGGCAGATCACCCAGGCTTGGACGCTCTCCGGCCGGGTCGGCTGGTCCTGGACCGAGTTTGAACAGAACGGTTTTCTCCCTGCACCTGATGACATTTCGGTGCCGTATCTTGGCCTGGACGTCTCACATCAGTTCACCGAGAACTTTCGCCATTCTTTCAGTGCGGTGAGGGAGGTTCAGGTCGGCGTCGAAACCCAGATTCTGCAGACATTGACCTTCAATTACGGCTTGAACTGGCAGCTCACGGACCTGATCGCATTTGGTGCCGGCGCCTACTACCAAATTGGCGAACAGCCCAATGTCATAGACACCGAAAACTATGACTACTATGGCTTCAACGTCGGTTTTCCGTTCTCCATCACAGACCGGTTCACAACGTCGCTGAGCTACGTGTACCGCAATCGCACTTCAAATATTCAGACACGGAATTACGACGTGAACACGGTGACGCTCTCGATGAACTATTCGTTTTAGCCCATCAGCGTCTGAATCGCCCGGACAACGCGTCCCGAAAGGCGGTTCACCGCCAGCACCCCCGGCCAGTCGATTTGCGGAAACGAAATAATTCGAGACTCGGCGACGATTTCCCGAAGGATTTCAAAGTTGGTCCGCTCGACGATTCCCCGCTTCACCGGATTAACCAACACGACGCGTGAACGGTCGGCAATTCGTTTCGGAAGAGCCGCTTGCGCCAGCCGAATCTGGTTGATCGCTCCCAGCCGGTTGGGACAGACGATCAACGGAATCGCGTTCGTTTTAACGATCAAATCCCGCGCATCGAATCCTTCCCCCAGCGGGCTCAACAGCCCGCCCGCCCCTTCGATCAACAACGTGTCACATCCGCGCCGCGCCGCTTCGAGAAACTTCAGGCACTCCGACAACTCCACCCTTGTGCCCGCTTTTCGCGCGGCCAGCAAGGGCGTCAACGCAGCCCGAAAATGCCACGGGTTGATTTCATCGAGCGTCACCGAATGTCCCAGCGCTTCGCGGATCCAACGCGCGTCGTCGCGTCCACCGGAACAAAACGGTTTGACCGCCATCACGTTCACGCCCTGATTGCGGAGCTGACGCGCGATCAGCGCGGTCAACACGGTCTTGCCAACCCCGGTGTCCGTTCCGACGACAAAATAAGTTTTCTTCGCTGCCATGCTCGGTGACCACGATGGCGGACGAACACACTCCCTCCAAGGCAAAATCCGGCGCGGTCGCCCAAATACGTTGCCGCGTCGAACCGCAGCTGGTTCACTCCCGGCGTGTCGCTGCCCTACAAAATCGCCACCGCTTTTTGCAGATAATGACAAATGTAATGCCATATCGCGTAGCCACCCTGCTCTACTGCTTCAACGAGCGGGACGAAGTGCTGCTCATGGAACGCGCGCAGCAGCCGAACCTCGGTTTGTGGAGTCCGCCCGGCGGTAAGTTGCAACAGGACACCGGCGAATCCCCTCATGCCTGCGCCGCCCGTGAAGCTCATGAAGAAACCGGGATTACATTGCGCCACGACGACCTGCACCTGACCGGGGTGGTCAGTGAATACGGATACGCCGGACAGGCCCACTGGTTGATGTTTCTATTTGAAGTGAAAAAGAAACTGAGCGCGATTCCGCCGACCATCAGCGAAGGCCGGTTCCAGTTTTTTTCAAAGACGGACCTCAACGATATTTCCCTGCCGCAGACGGATCGGGAAAAAGTCTGGCCGTTGTTCTGGCAGCATCGCGGCGGCTTTTTTGTGGCGCACTGTCGATGTGGTGACAACGGTCACAACGAGTGGACGTTGGAACAATCCGCCGTGAAGTAATCATCATGGACGAGCCCATCATTGATTTGCAGAGCGACCACTATTTCATGGGTGAGGCGCTGCGTCATGCGGCCAAGGCTTACGCGATAGAGGAGGTGCCGATCGGCGCGGTGATCGTTCACGAAGGACGCATCATCGCCCGCGCTTACAACCAGGTCGAAATGCTGAATGACGCGACCGCCCACGCCGAGATGCTTGCGATCACGCAGGCGGAACAGGCCATGGACAACTGGCGGCTCACGGACTGCACGTTGTATGTCACGAAAGAGCCGTGTCCGATGTGCGCCGGAGCAGTCGTCCACGCACGTTTGAAACGGGTCGTCTTCGGTGTCGGCGATCCAAAAGCGGGTGCGGCCGGTGGCGCGATGAACTTACTGCAATTCCCGACTCTCAACCATCAATGCGAGATCACGCACAGCGTTCGTGACGAGGAAAGCCGGCACCTTTTGAAGAGTTTCTTTGCCGAACAAAGGGAGGCCAACAAGGAGAAACGCAGCCTCCCGTCCGGCGAGTAGATCCCCGGCTATCCGCCCGAAGTATCGACGGTGTTCCGCCTACTTGCTGACGTCCACGCAGACCATGTTGCCCTTCGCGTTGCGAACGTAGACTTTGCCGTTGGAAAGAACGGGGGAGATCCAGCAACGGCCGCCCAGAACCTGTGCGCGCGAGGTGGAAACAAATTTGTCCGGGTTCACATCGGCAATCACGAGTTCGCCCTTTTCGCCGATGGCAATGATGTGATCCTTGGTGGCGGTCATCGCTCCAAACATCAGTGAACTTTCCTTCCATTTGAGTTTGCCCGTGGCCAGCTCAACACAGACCAGTCCGGCGTCCGCGCTCTTGCCGCCCTGCCCGCTGATGCCGTACAGATGGCCGTCGATCAGCACGGACGAGTTGAATTGATTATGCATGTTCTGGTTCGCCCACACTTCCTTGGGAGTCGAACCCTTGATGTCGACCAGTCCTCCACCGGTTCCGTAGCCGGAACTGAGAAACACTTGGTCATCGTAAAAAACCGGATCCGCCGCGTTCACATCGTAACTGGTTTTCCACGGATAGCTCCAAAGCAGCTTGCCCGTCAGCGTGTCAACAGCGGCCAGTTCTTTCGCCGCGAATATCGCCAACCCGCTTTTGCCCGCGGCTTTGAAAGGAACGGCAGTGGCGTAACCCGAAGCTCCTTTGCCGGTGGTCCAGACTATTTTGCCCGTCTTCTTCTCCAGGGCCGTCCCGTGTTCACCGACATTCACAACCAACATATCGCCATGCACCAAAGGCGAACTGGCGAAACCCCACTCAGGAATTTTTGCGCCGGTTTCCTTGGCGATGTCCTTTGCCCATTTCAGCTTGCCAGTCTTCGCATCGAGCGCCGCCAAATGTCCTTTTCGACTCAGTTGGAAAACAGTTTCGCCGTCCACGGTCGGCGTGGCACTGGTGCCGCCCTCGAAGTAGTGCGCGTCCAACGGCTCCGCGTAACTGTATTTCCAGATCTCCTTGCCGGTGTCCGCAGCGAAGCAGAACACCGTGTCCATGTCGGCGTCATTGCCGGTGGCGTAAACGCGCCCGTCAGCCACCGCGAATGATGAAAACCCCATCCCAATGTTTGCCCGCCAGAGAATGTTCGCGTCGGGCGACAACGCCTTGGCGGACCAGCCGGTTTCCTTGGAAATCCCGTCGAGCTCCGGCCCGTGCCAGCGATACCAGTCCTCCGCGTTGACGGTCAGGGAGAGGGTGGCCAGCAAAACCGGCAGGCAGTAGATTCGTGTCACGTGATCGCGTTTCATCATGCCCCAATAAATAACAGAAGTTTCGATAAGTAAAAGCGGGAAATTTTTCACCCTCTTTTTTCTCCACCGGGACCCCGACCGCTCCGATCCGATTTTACCCGGATCAGGATTGATCAACGGAAGCAACGAGCTGATCCGAGTCAGGAACGATACGCGCGAGCTCTTCAGCCGCCACCCAACCGGACAGACCGGCATGGTTCTTCACCAGCACGAAGTCCTGACGCTCGGCGATGATCGTCACGGTTTCGCCTTCGCGCAAGGTGAACGCCATGTTCATTTGCGGCGACAGCACCACGGCCTGGCTGATCGCCAGCGCTACCACAAACGCCCCCATCCCGCTCAACAACCAGAGAGCAAGCCGATGTTTCGGCATTCGAGGCGCCAGCAAAATCCCCAGACCGGCCACCACCAACCCGAAACTTCCGAACCATGCACCCGTGCCGGGACGCACAGCGTTCAAGATCTGCGCAACGCCATTCTGCATCGGTTCGGACAATCCCGCATGCTCGCGAACCAGCTTGAGATTGGCCGCAATGTCCGGATCGGAAGGCGCCAGCAACCGCGCGCGTTCGTAATTCAGAATCGCCGCACCCACCTTTCCTTCGCGGGCGCGGGCGTTGGCCTCGTTGTACAGCGCCGTCGCTGAATAGCCGGACGTCGGAGCCGCTTCCGCCATCACCGGTTCCCCGCCCGCCAAAACCAATATCGACAGAAGGAGCGAGGCAACGAACACAACGAACCGCGGCTGGACAAAGCCCTCCCGTTTCGGGCGTGGCGGCTTTGACGAATGGCGATGCAGTCGTGCCACGGCTTCACGTTCGACTCTGGCCAGCAGCTTCTTCGTGATCTTCGCCTTGCCAGTTCCGACGCGGGTTAACATTTGAAACAGTGTCCTGGGGACTCCCGGTGTTTGAGTTGTTGGATGACGGACGCTTTCCATTTTTCCAGATCCGTCGCGTCGGGGTTCTGCCCGGAATAGGCCGACTGATCTGCTATCAAAAATATTTGACGAAGCTCGGTTCCACCGCCATTCAAACGCTGGTCGAGCTCCGCAACGGTGATGGAAGCAGGCTCCACTCCCCAGCGCTCTCCGATGCTTTGCTAGAATGCGCAGCGGGCCGATTGAAAAAACCGGGGAGCGTCACCAGCCTTCGCTGCAGCCTTCATTTCCACAACCCGCTCGGAGATCAATGCTCCGGTGTCGCGCCGCCGCCGGTCACCGGTTCGCAGCGAAGACCCGTCCTTGAATCGCCGGAAAACAAACGCGCCGACAAAGCCGAACGCCAATACGCCCTGACTCGCGACGAACCACGGACGGAAGTAAAGCGGTCGCAAGGTCGGGACGCCGCCACCATGCTCAACGTGATCAGGCTGCAAACCGGGAATCCCGGATACCTCCTCCGATGCTTCGCGTGTATCGGCCATGGGCGCACTGCTGTTCGCAAGGCTTCCGCTCGACGCGGCGCTCACATCAATCTCGATCAGTGTGGCGCGCGGGGTTTCAAACTCCCGCGTCTCCGGGTTGAAATAGCTGAAGGCGATCTGAGGCACGCTCTGTTTCCCGGCCTTCATCGGGATGATCGCCTGTTCAAACACCTTCTCGCCGCTGAAACCCGCAATGTCAGCGGGAGTGAAACTAGCGGTCGGTTTGTACGTCTTCCAATCGCTCACTCCATCGAGCATTGGGGACTGGACGTGGTCGAAGTTTCCGGAACCAGTGTCGTTCATGCGAAGCGTGAGTGGATCGCCGACGGACGCCTGCTGGGTTGAAAGCTCGGCGCTGACCTTGAATTGTCCCACCGCGCCGTTGAATCCGGCGGGACGTCCGTCGGTCGGCAGCGCTTCGATCTTGAGCGCGTCTGGTTGACTGGCCACGGTGATTCGTTTCTCGGTCGTGCCGCCGAAAAAGTTCTGAAAGAACGGGTCGTTGAATGGATCATCGAAAAGACTGCGTGAACGACGTTGCGGTGCTGTTCGCATGCGAACGGTGAGCGGCGTCTCGACCGTCAGCGCAAACTCACCCGGCTTCACGGCGGCGAGCGCGCTGTGCCAGGTCAGCACGGTGAACGGCTGGCCACCGACGATCTCTTGGGATTGCTCCGGCTCGAACGACAGCTTGTTCAACGTGAACTGATCGCCGTTCAAGGTCGGCAGTCCGTTGAGGACGCCACCAGACCCGGGCGCAATCCGACCTAAATTTTCACCGGCACCGTTTCGCCGACGAACAATTCACGACGCGGCATCAGCAGACGAACGAACGCCGAACCGTCCTGGGTGACCTGTGTCGGGCCCGTCGGGGATCCGCGGAGGTTTGGCGCGGGCAGATTCTGCAACGCGCCCGAATTGTTGCCCGCCGATCCGTTGCGACCGTTGCCCGGACGCACGTTCAGTGTCAGCGGTTTTCCGCCCTGCGTGGGTGCCGGGATCGTAAATGTTCCGACGCGTTGTGGAACGACCTGGAACGTCACGGTTTGGATCGAGGTCGCAACACCGTTGAACTGAAGTCCTGGCACGTTTGGTGGCGTGCTGGTTTCGCGACCGGTGCCCGTGATCGTGACGTTGAGTCGCGCTGCTTCACCGAGCGCGATTTCGGCGTGATCCAGTTGGGCGGTGACTTCGGCTGTCGCGCTGCCGAGACCTGTCAGTAATGCGGTGACGATGGTGATGATTGGAAAATGACCTATGTGAATCTCGTTTTCATGTTACCCATTCTTGAACGGTTTCCCGGGTTTTGGGCTGCCGGCGCCACCGCGTGAAATCGGCGTGGCTGGCAGGCAACGTTGTTCATTGTTGAGCGAATCGAGAAGGGCGCGCGCTGCATGTCGGCTGCCTGCTGTGCCGCCTGATCCTTTTGCTGATCGGCACTCCCCGGAGCCGGCTGGTTGCCCTGTTGCTGTTCAGGCTTCGCCGGTTCCTGTTCCCGACCCTGGTCGCCCTGCTTCTGCTAATCCTGCTTCGAGCCCTCGCCGGACTGTTCCTGGTCCTTCTGATCTTCGGGTTTGGAATCAGCGTTCTGTTCCTTATCCTGACCTTGTTTGTCGTCAGGTTTGGAATCCTGGCCGGACTGTTTCTGTTCATCCGACTTTTGGTCCTGATCTTTTTGCTGCTCGGAATCAGAACCCTGATCAGTCTGATCCTGTTGATCCTTGTTTTCCTGTTCTTGTTTTTGTTCTTCCTGCTGCTTCTTCAGCTCTTCCAGCTTTCGTTTCACCAGATCATGATTGAACTGCGGGTCTTCATCCGCGCGAAGTTCGAGTGAGGCCTCGTAGGTCTTCACTGCCTGTTCCCAGTTCTGAATCGTCTGTTCCACCTCGGCCTGCTCCGTGGATTGCCCGATGCTGACCGCCGAATCGATCAGCAACGGCGCGGATGATTCGCCGGAGATCCACGCGATGGATTGTTCGTTCATGGAATTCACCCCATTTCAGTGAGGACCCGCCCACCAAAGACGGTTCCTCATCTGTATAACCGTCAAAGCCGGGGAAAAACGGTCACCTATTCCAAAAAATTTCCAGGCCGGACCGGCGAGTATCAGCGTGAATCAACCAAAAAAGGAAAACCACAGATGGCCGATCAACACAAAAGATCATGAGTGGCGTGAACCGGGTGGAACACCCGGCGGGAGAAGCGCTCCGTGGGTACAATTTATTCCTGATCCGTGTGTTCCGTGCATTCCGTGGTTCTCATCTCCGAATTTAGGATGAACGGTTTTGTCGCGAGGTTCCAACTGCGGTGTCACCGGGACGCGACGATGCGCGGCAACACAAGTCACGTTTGCAACCCGTCTCCGCCGGACATCACCTCAGCTGGGATAATTCCTTTGAACAGAAGGTTGCAGAGAGGAAACCAAAGACGTTCCGTAAAACGCGCCCGAAGCGGATCGCGTTCACAAAACGGCTGGGGTCACAGCTCGGAGATGAACCAGTCTTCAACTTTTGCTCTTGCCCACGGTGTTTTGCGCAGGAACGTGAGACTGGACTTCACCGTCGGATTGAACATGAAACAGCGGATGGGAATGCGAGCCCCCATCTCACTCCAACCGTGCCGCTGAACGAGCTGGTTGACGATGCTTTCCAGAGTGATCCCGTGCAACGGATCGCGGGGATGTGATGGCGGCGTTGTCATGTCGTTGTCTTCAAATTTATCGGGTCCCGGGCCACCGTGATGAGCAGCTTCCGGGTGAGGTCGAAACCACACCCGAGCCTGGCCCGCCGAACGATGGCCCGGCCCGGTGCGATCAGTCAGGAGCCCCGACGTGTCGGCGTTGCGGTGGCGACCTTTGTTTTGTCCTTCTTCGGCTTCTTGACTTCTTTTTTTGGAGCGCGGTTTCCTTTTGCCATAATGGAATATGTGTTGGTTGACGGTTTGTTTCGGCGGGCAATCTACGTTGCTTCGATCGTCGGACGCAATAGTGGACAGATCGGCGACGCCCATTGCGGTTCTCACCCGGTTTTCTTCAGAAAGATACACTTCAGGTAGTGCGCCTCGGGAATGGCGGCGGGATGGTCGGCGGTGTGGAGCGTGGTGGCGAGTTCACTGACCTGGGCGCGGGACTGCGTCGCGGCGTGTCTCGCTATCTCGAAGAATTCATCGGCCCCGACATGAGACGAGCAAGAGGCTGAAACAAAAATCCCACCCGGTCTCAGCAGGCGAAAACCTTCCCGGGCCAGCTGCTCGTAGGCGTTGATCGCACCCTCTTTTTCCAGTTCGCGTTTGGCGAGCGAGGGCGGATCAATGATGACCAGATCGTAGGTTGATTCGGTTTGGCCGGACAACCAGTCAAAGGCGTCCGCCTTGATTGTCCGGTGTGGGCACGACGCGATCTTCGCGCTCCCGCTGTTCAATTTCATGTTTCGCGCCGCCGCCTGGATGGCGTGTTCGCTGATGTCCAGATCCGCCGTGGAACGAGCGCCGCCCGCCGCCGCGTAAACAGAGAACGCTCCCGCGTGGCTGAACACATTCAACACGTCGCGACCTGCCGCCAGTTCGCCGACGCGTTTCCGGTTGTCGCGTTGATCGAGGAAGAAACCGGTCTTCTGTCCACGCAACACGTCCGCCTCGAACCACAGCCCGTTTTCTTCAAACACAACCGGGTTTTTCAGACCGGCATCGAACATCAACTTCCCGTCATGCAAACCCAGCGCGGTTGCGGCTTCCTCCGAATTTCGGCTCAAGCGCAGGACGAGATGGTTCGGTTGAAGTTCATTTTTGATCAGGCTGACGATGCGTTCCAGGTGCGGAAACCACACGGGCGAATAGAGCTTCAACACCGCGCAATCCGCGTAGCGGTCCAGTATCAATCCCGGCCAGCCGTCGCTCTCGCCGTTGATGCAGCGGTAGCCGGTCGTCTGTTCATTGGCGAACAGTTCGCGTCGTTTCTGCAACGGTTCAGCCATTCGCTCGGCCCACCACGCGTCGTCGATCTGGACCGGGGATCCCGCGTGCACAACGCGAACGGCGATTTGTGAATCGGGATCGTACAATCCGATGGCGAGAAACCGATCACGCCGATCGTACACAACCGCAAATTCACCGGCATCGCCCGCCCGGTTCTGATCACGAATTCGGTTGGCATAGATCCAAGGGTGCCCCTGTCGAACAGCCTTTTCCGCTGCGGGAGAAAGACGCAATTTGAGCCGGGGCTTTGATGGAGGATTCATCCGAGTTTGCCGCCGAGCAGGTAGGTCATCAGTTCTCCCTGACCTTTGACCTGAATTCGTCCACGGGTGATGAAGAGATATTTATCACGGAGGATGCGTTCCGTGTTTTCGCTGACCTGAATCGCGCTGGGGTGGCCGTGGGATTCCATCCGGCTAGCGATGTTCACAGTGTCGCCCCACAAATCGTAGGTGAACTTGTGCGTGCCGATCACGCCGGCGACGACCGGGCCGGAGTGCATTCCGATACGGACCTTCAGCGAATGGCCGCTTTGCTGATTAAAAGTCTGGATCTCGTCCTGCATCGCGAGCGCCATGTCGGCGGCGCGCTCGGCGTGGTTGTCGCAGCGTTCAGGGACACCGGCGACCGCCATGTAGGCGTCGCCAATGGTCTTGATTTTTTCCAGTCCAAACTGCCGGGCGAGAAAGTCGAACCGGGAGAACACATCGTTCAAACTGCGCACCAGTTCGTTGGGCGAAAGCCGGGCGGCGAGCTGGCTGAACCCCACCAGATCCGCGAACAACACGGTGACTGAGGCGAAGCTGTCGACAATGACTTCCTCCCCCTGTTTCAGGCGGTCGGCAATCGGGCCGGGAAGAATGTTAAGCAGGAGTTTGTCCGATTTCTTCTGCTCTTCTTCGAGCTGGTTGATGATGAATTTGTCGTGATCTCGCAGGCGTTTTTTCTCAAGACAGGCACCGATCCTGGCCTTGAGCAGAATGGCCTTGAACGGTTTGGGAAGGTAATCCTCGGCACCGAGTTTGATGCAGTGGACAATGCTGTCGAGTTCGGTGTAGCCGGACAATATCAGCACCGGGGTGTCGCGTGTTGCAGGATCCGCTTTGAGACGGGTGAGGACTTCATAGCCGTCCATACCTGGCATCATGATGTCGAGAATGATGACGTCGAATTCCTTCGTCCTCATGAGCTCAAGCGCCGCTTCACCGCTCTCGACCGAGGTGGGAAGGTGCCCGATTTTCTCGCACAACATGGCGAGGATTTCGCAGCTCTCCGGACTGTCATCGACGATGAGCAGTCGGCCCTTTTCGAGCGGGGCGATTGGGTCTTTAGTTGCGTCGGCCACGGGTGCTGCAGTGTCTATGAATGCATCGAGCGCACGCCAGCCAAATTTTCCCATCGCCGCCTTTTTCGTCGCCATCGTCCGCGCGGCGCGGCATAAGCCGTTCATGCAATTCCTTTACTCGGCACTCATCGGGTTGGGCGGCGGACTGGCAAGCGGGCTGTTCGGCGTGGGCGGCGGAATCATCATGGTGCCTGCCATGATGTTTTTTCTGGAGATGAATGCGAAGGCGGCGATCGGCACATCGCTCGCCGTGATCATCCCCACCGCGATCATCGGCACCTACCAGCACAACATTCTCGGCAACGTCCAGTGGAAGATCGCGCTGGCGTTGATCCCGACGGCCGTCATTGGCGGATTCTGCGGCGCGTGGCTGACCAAAAGCATTCCCGTGCTTGGATTGAAACGCGCATTCGGCTGTCTGATGCTCATTGGCGCGATGAAACTGTTGATCGGAAAATGAGCTGAATTGACTGGCAGTACCCCGTTGATCAACGCAATCATCACACTCTCAAACAATGACCTGGCAAATCATATTTGTCCTGTGCCTCCTGCTCGCCTCGTTCGCCGCGATGGTCTGGGAGAAGTGGTCGGTGGACATCGTGGCCCTCGTGGCAATGATGGCGTTGCTGGCCACGGGCATCCTTTCGCCGGCCAAGGTTTTTTCCGTCTTCTCGAACGAAGCCACCATCACGATCGCCTGCATGTTCATCCTTAGCGCGGGATTGGAACGGACGGGCGCGATCGATTTGATGGGACAGAAACTGCACTCACTGGGATTGAAAACCGAGTTGTCGCTGCTTCTGGTCACGCTGCCAATCGTCGGCGTCATCTCTGCGTTCGTGAACAACACCCCCGTCGTCGTCGTGTTCATGCCGATCATGATTTCGATGGCGGTGCGCTATGATATCAAGCCGTCCAAGCTGTTGATCCCACTCTCCTTCGCCGCGATTTTCGGCGGGTCGTGCACGCTGATCGGCACCTCGACGAACATTCTCGTGAGCGCCACGGCGGAAGCGTCCGGGGAGGCGCCGCTAGGCATGTTTGAACTGACCCCTATCGGCCTCGTGATCGGGGCGGCGGGACTCGTCTACATGTTCACCATCGGTCGAAAACTACTCCCAGCCCGGGAGACGCTTTCAACGATTCTGCAGACCACCAAGTCCCGTGAGTTTCTTACCGAGGCGGTGGTTGCTGCGGCGTCACCGCTCATTGGAAAACACATCGCCGACACTTCGCTGAAGTCGTTGAAAAACAGCCGCATTCTGGACATCAGCCGGAACGGTGAATTTCTCACCACGCCACTCAACGAGGTCGTGCTGGAACAGGGCGACCGGCTTCGCATCACCACGATCCTTTCGGGAGTGCTGGAGGTGAAGGACCAGCCCGGCTTGGACATTCTGCCCCACTCCGAACTGGGTTTGGAAACGCTCGGGACGCAGAAAGCTGCGATCATGGAAAGCGTGATCGGTCCCAACTCCGAGATGATCGGCCGGACCATCCGCCAGATTAATTTCAGGCAGCGATTCGGAATCCTCATTCTTGCCGTCCACCGGGAGGGGCACAACCTGCGGAGAAAATTTGAAAATATCCGGCTCAATTTCGGCGACACCATCCTGATGGAAGGCCCCGAGTCCGCTTTTGAAAAACTCCGGGCGGACCGCAATTTTCTGTTGCTCACCGCGCCGGTTGAAAAAGTCACCCGGCGCGGGCGCATGTGGCTTTCCATCGGCATCGTGCTGGTGATGGTCGTTCTGGCGACGATCAACCTGCTGCCAATCAGCGCGCTGGCGATGATGTGCGCGCTGGCGATGGTGCTGTCCGGTTGTCTGGAAATGGAAGAAGCCTATCGGGCGATCAACTGGAAAATCATCATGCTCATCATGGGCACGCTGGCCATCGGGTTGGCGCTGGAGGAAACCGGTGGGGCCGTGTATCTCGCTCACGGCCTGATCGTGAGCCTTGGATCAGCCGGGCCGATGGCGGTGCTTGCGATGACGTTTGCCATGTCCTCGTTTCTCACAACCTTCCTGTCCAACAACGCGGTGGCGGTCATCATCACGCCCATCGTGATCGGTGCAGTGAAAGAAATGGGACTGGACCCGCGACCGTTCATCATGGCGGTGGCGTTGGGTGCGTCCGCCAGTTTTGCAACACCCGTTGGCTATCAGACCAACACACTGGTTTACGGCGCGGGCGGATACCGGTTCAGCGACTTCGTAAAAGTGGGCCTCCCGCTGAATATACTTTTCTGGATTCTGGCCACGCTGTTGATTCCACTGTTCTGGCCGTTAAAGATGCTCGACTAGCAAAAAATCTCTGCTGGCGACTTGTGCGGCAGCGAACCAAGCCGATATAAGTTGCAGGCGCTTGCGCCATTATAACCCGTCCCATGCGCCACCTGATCAACAAAGCCCACCGCCCCATGCATTACCACGCATTGAGGCTGTTTCGGGTCCGCGATGGGGCAGAACGTGCCGGGAGAGGATTCGCGCTCGGCATGGTGGTAAATTTCTTTCCAACGTTCGGATTTGGTTTCCTGATCTCGGGATTACTAGCCAAACTCTGCCGCGGCAATTTCATTGCCGGCCTGGCAGGCGGCGCACTGCTCACCCCTTTCTGGCTCGTCCTGTTTTATCTGAACATGGTCGTGGGCGGCTGGCTCATGGACAAGGTGCACACGTTCACACTCGAGCAGGTCACCGAGGCGACCGTGCAGAAACATGTCTGGGGAACCACTTTCCTCGTCGGTGCCGGTGTCAATTCCGTGGTCTTCGGGCTGATCGCCTACGTATTTGTCACTTGGCTCATGCAAGAACACCGGGTGGCCGTGTTGAAAAAATTCAGGCTCTGGCGCCCCAGAAAAAAGCAGAACCGACCTTCGCCGGTTGGGCCGCGATAATTCCTGACCAACACTCGGGGCGGGTCTTGGAGGTGATCGAAAACACGAACGACTTCAGGAATGCGGCTTGAGCCGATTCAAGGTCACCAGAAAGCGTCTTGAAGGAGGTTGAACCGGGTGTTCAGGCTGGGTTCGTGAGTGGGATGCGCGGTGAAGAATCTGGCCGGAGAACCGGCAGCAACTTCGCCAACCTTTGATCATAATTGGAAAAGGTGGCGGGAGAATGGGATTGACGGAAACACTCGTTCACTGCACTGACTCAAACTTAGAGGGAAACCAGTTGGTTTTCCTGACAGCCGTAGTTCGCCCCATTTGTCGCAACCATGTTGATATGCATGCAAAATTCGCGGCTCGTTCCCACCGCTTGACCGCCCGAAGTTTTCTAAACACGCGACTGCAAGAGATCGCACTGATCGTTTGTCTGCCGTGTTTGATGTTCGTCGGCGGGACAGCCACGACGTCGCCGGGGGCGGAGGCACCAACAACTACGCTGAGGTTCTCGACCGTTCCGACGGTACCCGAACTGTACCGGGCACGCGTGTTCGACGAACCACTGGTTCCAATCGGTGGCGAGCCGGATGCCGCTGAAAACACGGCACTGGCGGCCGCCTTGCTCGACTATTGACAACGCATTGCCCCGGATGATTTCTCCAGCCTCACTGGTTTTTTGCAAAGCCACCCCAAATCACCGTGGCGGGCGGCGTTACTTACCGGACTGGGGCTGGATTACTACAACACGGCATACTTTCGCGCGCGCTGGAAGCGTGGCGGGAAGCGTGGGCGCTGGGCCTGCAGGCCACGGACGCCCGGGGCAAATTCCTGGCGGATCGCGCGGCGTGCGAACTGGCCGGACTGTATTCCCGTTTGGGGCGAATGGAGGAGTTGGAGGCACTGCTGAAATCGGTCGAACGACGCGTGTTTATTGGTGGGGCGGCCGAACGAATCAATCAGGCACGCGAGGCGCTTTCGATGATGCAGCATCAGCCGGGGATCTCGTTCCGGTGCGGGCCGCTGGCGTTGCAGAGTATTCTCCGGTCAGATCAGAGACTCCTCACGTCGTCCCCTGCCAACGCGATGATGGAGGTTTTTGATTCGGCCTCGACCCAGCAGGGTTTCTCGCTGTCTCAAGTGGCTGAACTGTCGAGGAAGCTTGGGTTGAATTATCAGATGGTCTTTCGCGAAAATGACGGCAACTTTTCCATCCCCTCCGTAGTGCATTGGAAAGTGGGTCATTACGCGGCTTTAATCCGCGAACAGGACGGGTGGTATTTGCTGGAAGACCCGACGTTCGGAACTGGTGAGTGGGCGACGAAGCAGGCGTTGGAGGAAGAGACGAGCGGATATTTTCTCATCCCGCCGGGAGCCCTGCCGCGCGGTTGGCGGAGCGTTGATGCCAAGGAAGGAGGGTCGGTCTAGGGCAAAGGCGTGACGAGCGGCATTGATCCCGACAATTACACGCCCGAGGATGAACAAGCCGGATTCTGTGGGATGGAAGACCCGGGAATGGGAATGGCAATTTCGAGCGTCCACTTGGGACTCGTCAATTTGCAGATTCGCGACACGCCGGTGGGTTACAGCCCTCCCGTCGGCCCGCCGGTCCGGTTCACGGTTCGCTACAATCAGCGGGACTACATTCAGCCGGCCAGTCAAGTTTCCAGCCGGTTCGGCCCGAAATGGACCCACGATTGGTATGGCTCTATCAGGGACAATCCCGGCAGCCCCCTCGCAAATGTAAAGTATTTCGTGGGCGGTGGTGGCGCCCGTACGTTCACCGGCTTCGACAGCCCCTCGCAGACTTTTGCACCGCAGCAATTCGAGCAATCGCGGCTGAAGCGGTTCGGCACCAATACCGCCGCCACTTACGAGATGACCTTCCGTGATGGTTCGAAAAAGATCTTTGGGCTGCGGAGCGGCACTTTCGTTTTTCTCACCCAGATAATGGATCCCGCCGGCAACGCCGTCACGCTCACCTGGAGCGGCTCTCGTCTAGTCGGGCTCACGGACGCCATCGGTCAGGTAACGACGATTTCCTATGAACACCCTTCCGAATCGGAATTGATCACCAAGGTCACTGATCCATTTGGGCGGTTCGCGACTTTTGAATACGCATTCTTTGACTTGGTGCTGGACCCAGTCAATCAACCGACCAACGTGACCCGGATTTATTCCGTGGACAAAATCACCGATGTCCTCGGGCTGGTTTCCGAGCTGACCTATAACAATGTCACGACCAACATCGTCCTCAGCCAGATGACCAGCCCTTACGGCACCAGCACCTTCTTGGGGGGGCAAGGCGGTGGGCCGAGTGGCACGACTCGTTTTTTGGAAACCGTGTACCCCGACGGAAGCCGGGACCGTGTAGAGTACAACCAAAACACCAACGGGATTGCTTTCTCCGACCCGCCAGGAAAAGTGCCCCAGAGCTTGAGTGTGTTCAATAGTTGGCTGCACGGGCGGAACACCTTTTACTGGAGCCGGAACGCCTGCGCCCAGGTCTATGGCGATTTCTCCAAGGCAAAGATCTACCACTGGCTGCATTCACTGAACCCATCAACGACGGCAGGTATTTTGGAAAGCACCAAGGAACCGCTGGAAAGTAAGCGGTGTGCCAAGTGCCAGTTGACAGGATCTGCCGGAACGTTGGATCAGCGGGGTCGTAGAGGTCAGAGATTTCTGACTACGACATCTATGACGCGTGTTTGAGAAGGCCTGGCCCGGTCCGGGTCTTGGCTTTCCCGGCGGCCCAGGCTTGCGGGGTCACGGTGTGGGTCTGGTGATTAGTCATCTTGGGCAGCCGGGTGAGGACATCGCGCAGGTATTCATCGGGGTTGATGCCACTGCGGCGGCAGTTCTCAATGATCGTATACAGGATGGCGCTGCGTTCCCCGGCTTCGGCGGCTCCGATGAAGAGCCAGTTTTTCTTTCCGATCGCCGTCGGGCGGATGGCGTTCTCGACTCCGTTGTTGTCGATGGCGACACGGCCGTCCTCGAGGAAGATCTGCAAGCCCTCCC
>Ga0335398_10000792_pt1 | contig 55037 bp, 45 predicted proteins | sample BON03_FD_205742 | JGI IMG/M metagenome (GOLD analysis project Ga0335398, IMG submission 205742) | Freshwater microbial communities from Lake Bonney liftoff mats and glacier meltwater in Antarctica - BON-03 (spades assembly) (version 2) | ecosystem: Environmental > Aquatic > Freshwater > Ice >... | reverse complement strand
CGAAACTGCGCGTAATCTTTGTTCGGCCCCACCGGCGTAAGCGCTGGACGCAGCCAGCTCTGCAGGGCAATTTCGGGGAAGACGGCTTTGGTAATATTGTTCACACCAAATTATAGACGCCGTTTTTAGGCCTAGACCAGGAAATCCTTCCGGTTTAGGCCCATTTATTCTTACACTTATCGTTTACCACCAATAGTTTGCGTCTACGGGACAGGCTCTAGATAGTCAGAGCGTCCACGGCGGCAACCAATCGACCTCACCCCTGACGGAAATGGAGGCGATCGGAATCAGCTTCAGGCTCGAAAACGGGGGCGCAAAGTCGGGCTCCGAAATTACCCGTTATTCCCGTAACGGGTAATTACGTGGTTCCACACGGGTTCATGCGGCGGTGACCCTCGTGCAATTGCCCGCTACTCCAATCTTTCTCGACGATTTGCCTCGCATGTGGTTTCGTTTATTTCGTTTATTTCGATGAAATCACTTAACTTGCCCGATTCAGACCGCATCAATCCCTTACCGCTATGAAACTGGCCGAATCCCCTTTTTTCCTTTCTCCCATACCTTCCGAAGCAGATCGCTCGGTTGCGCGTGAAACGAGCCTCCTCCTCGCTCCTCTGCTCAAACAGCACAGTGCCTTGCGTCTACAAATCGATGCAGCCCGAGGTCACTCCGACACCGTGATGCTCCCGCCCATGGCCGTTCGGTTATTGGTCGATCTGCTAACCGAAATGGCCAAAGGCAATTCCGTCACGCTTATCCCTGTGCATGCCGAATTGACGACGCAAGAAGCAGCCAACCTCCTTAACGTTTCTCGCCCCTTTGTGGTTCAATTGATCAAAAACAAGCAAGTGCCCGCGCACAAGGTCGGGACTCATCGTCGCATCCGGTTCGCGGACTTACAGGCTTACAAAGCGCGCGTCGACGCCGAGCGCAACCAAGCTCTCGATGCCCTGGCTCAACAGGCACAAGAGCTCAATATGGGCTACTAGCCCCCAGTCCCTGTTCCGATGCCTGGATACACCGCTCTTTACGACGCCTGCGTGCTGTATCCCGCGCCCCTGCGTGATTTGTTACTTCAGCTTGCACTCCCCCACATTTTTCGCGCGCGATGGAGTGACTCCATTCACGACGAATGGATTCGCAACGTGCTCAAGGATCGGCCCGACCTCACCCCGGCACAATTAGATCGAACCCGTGGTCTAATGGATGCCGCTGTGCCCGATGCGTTGGTGCGCGGCTATGAGAAGCTCGTGACGACACTCGAACTACCCGACCAGGACGACCGTCACGTGCTCGCCGCCGCGATTTGTGGCCGATGCGACGTCATTGTGACCTTTAACCTGAAGGATTTCCCTAAAAGTGCTTTGGCAGAACACGATATCGACGCACAGCACCCCGATGAGTTCATAGGTCATTTGATCGACCTTCAACCCGCTGAAGTCTGTCTTGCGGCCAAGACTTGCCGAACCCGTTTGAAGCACCCACCGGTCGCCGTTGAGAACTATGTCCTGACCTTGGCGGCACAGAACCTACCCGAAACCGCTAGATTCCTCCATGCTCATCGCGCCTTGATTTGAGGCGCCGTTCTTTCATTGCACGGTCTCGATCTCCGAATTTTCCGTGGCGGTGAATCCTCTTCTTTCCCCACCTCAACAATGGCCACACTTTTCAAATACCTGAAGCCTCCGTCACTTTGCGTGCTCGAAAACCTTTCGCTACGGTTTTCCCCCATCGCAGAATTTAACGATCCGTTTGAATGCAATGGAGATCCAACTATAGTTAACGACCCCATCTGGCGGCAGCAAACTGAGGATCAAATGTGGGCGATGGCGGGAGGGTAACGCGATTGCACTACGACGGAAAGCCGGCCCCGGCATGTCGCTTGGCCTAAACGCAAAGCAGTGGACCAAAATTAGCCGTGCCTTGGCCGACGAACCCAAGGCCGTGGGCGTGGCGGTCCCAGCCGGACTCTGGTCACTACCGACCGCCGCCGCATACATCGAAAAGATCGCCGGTAAATCCTGCAATCGCTACATGGCCCGCCGCGTCTTGCTAGCCCTTGGCTACCGATTCGTCCTTCCTCCAGAGCCTACTGGTTGGAGGCAAAAACGTGGGCCGGGAGTCTGGTTAAAAAAGAGGGCTTCGGTCGTCCCGCCTCACTTGTTGCCGCCCTGAGTTTGATTCGCTCACCTCTTCTGCTTTATCATTTCTTTCAATCCAAGTTAGCTCCTCAGTTACGACTTCTGGCAGGAACAAAATCCGGCCACCAACACTTTTACGATAGAGCCCCCTGAGTCCCTGTTTGGTCAACGACGATCTGAAACCCGCAACACGGTGCGGGATTTAGAATGTCGTTCCACACCCTGCTCTTGTTCCGGTGAAAATACATTACGCTAATAACGCACTTCGCCCTCTATGCCGAATACGCTACTCCTCCGCTAAATTTGCTAGAACGGGCGCTAAGTTGGCCGCAGGTGGATTCGACTCCGGGGCAGCAGTATTCTTGAATGCTGATGATGATTCCGCCACAGACACATCCATTGCCCGCCTGACTGAAGCCGCCCATCCCGGCAGCACATACGATCATGGCAAATATCTGAATGCCTTGCAACTCGGGGAGCAGCTGAATCGGTTGCGATCTTTCAACTGACGCGTGCCGTCGTAAATGTCACTTACTCACCGTGCGCAGGCCTTCCTCATGGGCTCGGCAGAACGGGACGGTAAACGAACAGATGATTCCGTCTGAAGAAGAGAACCCGAGCCGCTTCTTCCGGGCCCGTTTCGCGCAAGCGCGGCGGACCGGGAAAATACCTCTAGTCCGTAATGAGTCAGGCTAAACAGTGGCAGACATCCTGAATCCACCCTGAAAATCGACCAACAAAAGACCTGAATTGGTTTATGCCATCAGCTTCTTATACAGGATTTCTGGATCCCAGTAGCGTTTGAGCGAATTAAGAATCAATCGTTCGAGACAGGATCATTTGTCAGATCTGAATTTGGTCGATTGAGACTAAGGCTCACAGGACCTCGGTCCCTGCCCGGACCAGCCAGGCCTCGAACTCAATTTTGTTGAAAAGACGTATACCGCGTCGGCCACATCGTCCCCGGATCTGCAAGGAAGGCGGCGGTTCTGAACCTTCTCGTGGCTGTGTGCATAACGAACAGAGAGTGCTGCTTGGTATCCCATAAAGCTGCCAAATATCGGCCGGTCTTAGCATTACCGCGCGAGAAGTATCGCGCGTCTTCAGGCGTTTCTTCCGCCCTTTAGGCGCAAGCTTTTTGGGGCGATCAGGAATGTCAGGTTGTTCGTTTGGGGTCATAAGATTTGCGATTTGCGAATCCTAATACCAACAGATCGGTCCGACTTTCAGTGACGCCGCGTTCCGAGCCTCAATTGAAGGTCCCGGCGGCCCCAACTACCGAAAGCTTGGATCCAAAATATTCCCGAGAATCGGTCCCTCGACGGTCAGAATTTACCCCTGATCCGACGGTCGCTTGAGCAAAATCCCCCCTAGCAGCCTGTCGGACTTAACCCCTCGAAGCGATCTATAGGCTCAAGGATGACTTCAAAGTTCGCCGCGAAGTGATTGGATTGAGACTGAGGCACCTTCGAGGCCGTCTTATTGAGATTCGTTTCTAAGTCCGACAGGCTGCTAGCTTTCCCCTGGGGAAAAACTTCCAGGGTTTTCCGACCGACCTAGACAGCGGTTCCCCCCGCGAACGGCACTGGGGAAAGTTGTGTAGAAAAGCGTGTAGAATGATTTCTAGAATCGGCCCAATTCCTGCCGTAAACAATTGAAGACCAACGCTTTCGCATTGGCCTTCAACAAAATGGCGTCCCCACGGGGATTCGAACCCCGGTTCTCACCGTGAAAGGGTGGTGTCCTAGGCCGGACTAGACGATAGGGACGTATAGAACGGAATCGCGGAACGTAGAACCCATTGGACGCTGCGCAAGACCAAATTTAATAAACCTGTTTCAAAGTTTGCCATCACCCCCAATTACGGACCATCTACACCCTGTGTATGGCATGGTAAACTAGGCGATTGAGGACATGGTCTGCGAAGTCCACGGCGAGGAGGTCTGGGAGCTGATCAAAACTAAAGCGGAGGTCGATGGGGATGTTTTCATTAGCAATGAAGGCTACCCCGACGATCACACGTATCGACTCGTCGCGGCGGCCAGTGAGGTCAGTAAAGCGCCAGCCGATGAAATTCTTGTCGCATTTGGCGAACACTGGATCCGGCGCACCGCCTCAGAGGGTTACGGCGAGCTCATGCACGCCGGAGGGATCAACTTGAAAGACTTTCTCGTCAATCTACCCAACTTCCATCCCCGCGTTGCAATGAAGAACTTTCTAAAAGGTTCTTGAACTTGGCCAATCAGGACCAGCTGTCTTTTGATTCCTGCTTCCCGGGACTTTGCGCTCGCTCTCAAAAGCTGCAGCGGGTCGAAGCTACGGGAGAATTCCCTGACTGCTCGCGAAGTTCGGCCGCGAGTCACTCGGGCCTGAGATCAGCCGTTGGATTCCCCATCAAAATCGGTGACCAAATCTTGGGCGTCGTTGCGTGACTCCCCTTGAGCCAAGAACCTGATCACGAATCTCAAAACCAAGCGATTGAAGCCTTAGGCTCCCAAATCGGGCAATTTGCTCAACGCACCCAAGCTCGCGATGAACTAAAAATGCGTAGCGAAGAACTCGCCCGGCTCAACTCCGATCTCGCCCCGGCCAATCGCACTAAAGACGAGTTTCTGGCCGGTATCAGTCACGAGATTCGCCCCCCTTTGAATGGCCTCATCGGAGCCGCCGAAGCCCTCCAGCCCACGGCGCTCAACCGCGAGCAGCGCGACGCGCCCGAAATCGTCAATTCTTCGGCGCACCATCTCCATGCTGTCCTTAATGATGTGCTCGATTTTTCGGGCATCGAAGCCGGTCACGTCGAACTATTTTCCGAAGCGACGTCGCTGTCGAAGTTCATTCACCACGGCTCCGTCACATTTCTCACGTCCCTCCAAGAAGCAGGGAAACGAGGCTGCCCGACCATTGAGATCACAGACACTGGAATTGGGAATCCACCATGGTGCGATTCTGGGTTCCCGGCGATGCCACTGTCCGCCCCCTGGTGGAATTTTGGCTTAAAACCCGCCACGAGGGTCGCGTGCTGACCGATGACGAACTCCGCAACTACGACTGTTACTTTGAGAGTCAGCGCTACGGCGAACTCTGGTTCCTCCTCAACGAGGGCACCATTCTTGTGCCGTCTTATACTAATCAGCGCCACGTCACCGGTATGCACGGTTTTGACCCTCACGCCTCCAACAGCGCGGCCTGCTGGTTGCACCACCACGATGCTAACCCCGCCCCCCCCCCCTGCGCATCGAGGGCCTCAACCACGTGATGCGCCTCGCCGCAAAAGCCTGATTCTGCGCCGTGCCCATCTTCGGGCGTGCGCTTCGTTGGCTGACCTGCCACAAGGCTTGCCATGACCGCCGCAGAGATCGCCGCATCCCTTCCCGCCCAAGCCCGCAACTCTATCAGCGGACTCCCGTTCCCCCTGCTTGCTTCCGGCAAGGTGAGGGAAATTTATGATCTTGGTGACGCCCTGCTCCTCGTCGCAACCGACCGCTTATCCGCGTTCGACGTCATTCTGCCCGACGGCATCCCCGGCAAGGGCATCATGCTCAATCAACTGAGCCTGTGGTGGTTCAATCGCACCGACCACCTCATCGCCAACCACCTTCTACCCGATCAAGCCGGCGAATTCACCCGTCGTGGCATCACCGATCGCGATCTCCAGTTGCGCTCCATGATCGTGCGTAAACTCACCCCCCTCACCATCGAGTGCGTCGTGCGTGGCTACCTCGTCGGCAGCGGTTGGGTGTCCTATCAGGCCAGCGGTCAAGTCTGCGGCCACGTGCTTTCTCCCGGCCTCCGCCAAGCGGAGCGTCTTTCCCAAACCCTCTTCACGCCCACCACCAAAGCCGCCGTCGGTGCGCATGACATGCCGATCAACGATGCCGAAGGCGCTGCCGCCGTTGGTCCCGAACTCTACGAACAAGTCAAAGCGGTTAGCCTCGAGCTCTACCGCCACGGGCATGCCGCCGCCGCCGCTACCGGAATCATTCTGGCCGACACCAAGTTCGAATTTGGCACCGATGCCGCCGGTCATCTCGTCCTCATCGACGAACTGCTCACGCCGGACTCCTCCCGGTACTGGCCCGCCTCCGGATACCGCCTCGATTGCTCGCCTCCGAGCTACGACAAACAATTCGTGCGCGACTACCTCATCTCCGCCAACTGGAACAAAAACCCTCCGGCACCGCTCCTTCCGGCCGAAACGATTTCCCGTACGCAGGAGCTCTACCTCGAAGCCGTTCGCCTGTTTATCAAATAAATCTCCATCCTCTTTTCGAGGGACTCGCTCACCCTAATTGGTAAAGCCAATCCGCCGCTGCGGACGCTTCCGCCCATCCTGCGTTCGCACCAACTCCCTGCGCAACCAGTCCAGCGCCATGTTAACCGCCCGCCGCTTCACCGTATCTCGCGGCCCTGGATAACGCACGCGCTTCGACCAAACTCCGTCCGGCGAGTAGAGCGCGATATACATCGTGCCGACCGGGTTTTCGTTCGTCCCCCCGCAAGGCCCCGCGAATCCCGTGATCGCCAACCCATAATCGGCGCCAAGCTTTTCCGCCGCCCCCACCGCCATCGCCACCGCATTCTCCGCACTGACCGCTCCATGCTGCATTAAAATCTCCTCCGGGACATCCAATAGCTGCATCTTCGACTGATTCGAATAACACACCGAACCGCCGGCAAAAAACTTAGTGGCGCCGCTCAGGTTCGTAAAACTCGCGGCCAACATACCTCCGGTCGCGGTCTCCGCCACCGCCAAACTCGATTCGATCGCCCGCAACTCATCCCCGCAAATTTTCGCCAACGAATCATGGCCAAACCCCATGAAATCTTCGCCCAACAACGCCGCGCACTCCGCCGCGATACGCTGTAATTCTTCCCGGGGCATGTCTGCACGAACTGCGCTCAATCGACAATCTACCTGCCCTTCGTGCGCACAAAACGCCACGTTCACTTTGCCCTCATTCGCATCAAAAATCGGCTGAAACTGGGTCTCCAACGAAGACTCTCCCACGCCCGCCGTGCGAATCTGCACGTACGCTTCTTGCGTCGCGACCAAGCCTAGCTCGGCCAACTTCGGCAAAACCTGTTCGGTGAACATCGGTTGCAATTCATTTGGCGGCCCCGGCAACATCACCAGGACCTTGCCCTCTGCTTCATACCACAACCCCGGCGCCGTCCCATTCGCGTTGGGCAACACTTCGCCCTGCGCAAATCGATAGGCTTGCTTCAAATTATTGTCCGTCATCGGCCGGCCGAACTCCACAAACCGCGCCTTGATCGCGTCGACGATCGCCTCATCGCGCACCAATTCTTGGCCGAGCGTGCTGGCAATCACTTCCCGGGTGCGATCGTCGCAGGTCGGTCCCAGTCCACCCGTCGTGATCACTACTCGTGCCCGCGCCCAACTTTCCCGAAACTGAACGCCAATCGCCTCGGCGCTATCCGTGATGGTCACATTCCGATTCAACCGCACTCCTCGCCGCCCCAATTCCGAGCCGATAAAGGTCAGATGACCGTTGGGGGTAAGTCCCAGCAAAAGCTCATCCCCAACGGTAATAAGCTCATAGGGACTCGCAGCGCCTTCCGGCAAACTTGGCTGGGGATCGGTGGATTCAGGATGTGGGGAAACCATTTGAAACTCCCTAAACTAAACAAAACTCCGACAATATCCAGTCGCACCATCACTTCGTGTCGATTCACTTGCACTCGCCCGTCCTCCGCCTCCCCTGTTTTTCCATGTCCACCGACCCCACTCTTAAAGAAAAAGTCCGTCAATTGCCGGACACCCCCGGGGTCTACCTCATGAAAGACCGCCTCGGGCGCATCATCTACGTCGGCAAAGCCAAGGCCCTCAAAAAACGCGTCTCGACCTACTTCACCCCCTCTCGTCGCAACCTCCACTCGCCCAAAATCCGCGCACTTGTCGAAATGATCACCGACTTCGAGATCATCGCAGTCAAATCCGAGCCCGAAGCCCTCCTCCTCGAAGGCCGGCTCATCAAGCAATGGCGGCCGCGCTACAACACCGACTTCGTCGACGACAAACGCTTCCTCATCGTCCGCGTCGACCTCACCGAAGCCCTCCCCCGCTTTCGCCTCACCCGCATCCGTCGCGACAGTCATTCCCGTTACTTCGGCCCCTTTCCCCACAGTGGACTCCTCCGCAAAACTCTCGCCCAAATGCGCCGCCAATTCGGCGTCCTCCTCAGCGATTCCAACCCGCAATTACTGCCCGACGGCCGCTGGCGCCTCTACGACGATGTGCGTCAGGAAATCTACGGTCACCCCAACGAAATCACTCCCGCCGAGTATCGCGAACGCGTCGACGAGGCCTGTAAATTCATCGATGGCAAGTCCCGTCAATGGCTCGCCACCCTCCGCGAGGAGATGCTCGCCGCCGCCGAAAAACAGGCGTTCGAAAAAGCGGCCGAACTTCGCGACGTCGTCTTCGCTCTCGAAAAAACTCTCGAGAAAACCCGCCGCTTCGAACGCGACCATCCCACCATCCGTACCGAAGCCGACGCCCTCACCAGTCTCCAAACCGCCCTCTCCCTCCACGACCTCCCCGCGCACATGGAGTGTTTCGATATCTCGCACATCAGCGGCACGTTTGTCGTCGCCTCGATGGTGCACTTCACCAACGGCCGCCCCGACAGAGCTCAATACCGCCGCTTCAAAATCAAAAGCTTCATCGGCAACGACGATTTCCGCGCCATGGAAGAGGTCGTGGGCCGCCACTATCGCCGTCTCCGCGACTCCGGCAAGCGCATGCCCGACCTCATCGTGATCGACGGTGGCCAAGGCCAAATCAGCGCCTCCCTCAAAGCCTTCTATGCCATCGACGTCGATCCCCCGCCCATGATCGGTTTAGCCAAGAAACACGAAACCATCATCTTCGCCGACGACCGCGCCCCCCTCAATCTCAGCCTGACCGACCCCGGTCTTCAAGTCCTGCAACGCATCCGCGACGAAGCCCACCGCTTCGCCAATACCTTCAACGCCGACCTGCGCTCCAAGAAGATTCGCGAGTCCCTGCTCGACGATATTCCCGGCCTCGGCCCCACCCGCCGCACCGCCCTGCTCGATCACTTCGGCAGCCTTGATCGCATCCGCGCCGCATCCGCCACCGCCATCGCCGAAGCCGATGGCATCGGCCCCAAATTCGCCGCCCAAATCCACACCTTCCTCCAGACCGCTCGCCCCACGTCCTCCTCCTAATCGTTCTCCGGTTCTTATTCGTTCTCCCGCTGGCTTCACCAATCTCCCTCTTTCCTCTTTATCCCTCTCCTTATCACCCGCCTACCTCACGTGACCCGCTCCTTATCGCATCTCCTCACCGCCACGGTCATCGCCCTTGCCGCGTCCACCGCCTCCGCCATTACCCCGCCTCCGCTCGAACTCACTGAGTTCGCCCGCGAACCGCTCGTGCGTAACGGCGTCGCCATCACCGTCGATGAGCAAAATCGCGTCTACGTCACTTCCGTCGTGCGTCGCCAAGCCGCCGATCTCGATATCCGCCGCTTCCGCGAGTGGATCGAAACCGACCTGAGCCTCACTTCCGTCAAAGCCAAAGAAACCTGGTTTCGCCAAGAGCTCACCCCGGCCAACTCCGAGCGCTACGCCGACCGCTTCGAAGACGCCAACCAAGACGGGAGCTTCGACTGGACCGACCTCGACCAACTCCCCGACCAGATCACCTTGTTCCAAGACCGCGAGGGTGACGGCACGGCCGACGACGCCATCAAATTCAACGCCACCGAGAACACCACCATCACCGGCATCGCCGCCGGTATCACCGCGTGGGATGGCGCCGTCTACGCCACCGTGGAGCCTGACCTCGTTCGACTCACCGACACCACCGGCGACGGCATTCTCAACGACCGCCAAGTGCTCGCCACCGGCTTCTCCCTCCACATCGGCTACGGCGGACACAATTTCAGCGGCCCCATCATCGGCCCCGATGGCCGCCTCTACGCCGCCGTCGCCGACCGTGGCATGAACGTCACGTCCCTCGACGGCCAAAATTTCTACAACCCCCACAGTGGTGCCCTCGTTCGCTGCGAACTCGATGGTTCAAATTTCGAGATGTTCGCCACCGGCCTGCGCAACGTCCACGAACCCGCTTTCGACGCGTTCGGTAACGTCATCGGTGTCGACAACGACGGCGACTTCTCCACCGAAAAAGAACGTCTCGTCTACATCACCGAGGGCTCGGATACCGGCTGGCGCACCAACTGGCAATATCGCGGCAAGGATTGGCTGCCTTGGATGGATGAAGGCCTCTCCATTCCCGCCCATCCCGGTCAACCCGCCTACATCACCCCCCCCATCTTAAACTACCTCGACGGCCCCGCCGGCTTTGTCTTTAACCCCGGCACCGCCTTCAGCCCGGCTTACCGCGACTTTTTCTTTCTCGCCCGTTTTCCCGCTCGCGACATCTACGCTTTCCGCGCCGAACGCGACGGTGCCGCCATCAAAATGGTCGACTCCCATCAACTCCACCAAGGCATCCTCGCCGTGGGTCTGGAGTTCGGCGCCGACGGGGCTCTCTATTTAGCTGACTGGGCCTCAAGCGGCTATCCGATGAACGAACAAGGCGCCGTCTGGAAACTCGACGACCCCACCGACTCCTCATCCGCCCTCCGCCGGACCACCGCCAAACTACTCGCCCAAGATTGGCGCCAACCTTCCCGCACGGCCTTGCGGGCCGAACTCGGCAACCCTGATCAACGCATTCGCATGAAAGCGCAATTCGAGCTCGTCCGCCGCGCCGCCACCGAGGTGCTTCTCGCCAGCGCCCTCGACCGTGCTGGACCGCAACTCTCCCGTCTCCACGCCATCTGGGGACTCGGCCAACAACTTCGTCATGGCCATTCCGTATCCGAGGACTCACTACTCACTCTCCTCGCCGATAAAGACGACGAAGTGCGCGCCCAAACCGCCAAAGTCGTCGGCGAAGCCTCAGCCCCCAGTCGCTCTCTCTGCGCCGGACTGATTCCACTCCTTCGCGACACCCATGATCGCCCCCGCTTCCTTGCTGCCATCGCCCTGGGGCGCCTCGGCATCACCAACGCCCAACCCGAACTCATCGCCTACCTTGAACGCGATGGTGCCGACCCATTCCACCGCCACGCCGGAGTCATGGGCCTTTTCCAAACCGCCTCCGATTCCGAGCTCGAAGGTCTCGCGATTCACCCCTCCAACTCCGTCCGCATGGGGGCCGTGCTCGCACTTCGCCGGCAACAATCGAGACGCGTAACTACATTCCTCCTCGATTCGGATCCCTTGATCGTCGCCGAAGCCGCCAGCGCCATTCACGACGACGAATCGATCCCGACCGCTCTCCCCAATCTCGCCGACCTGCTCGAAGACCCCGCCGTGGCCACCGCCCACGAGCGCACCATCCGACGAGCCCTCAGCGCCGCCCTCCGTCTGCGCACCGCCGGGCACGCTGGTAATGTCGCTCGATTCGCCACCCTCGATGAGGCCCCTGAATCCCTTCGACTCCAAGCTCTCGCCATCCTGCAGCAATGGCCCCAACCCGCCAATCTCGATACCGTCGAAGGTCGATTCCGGCCCCTCGACCCCATCGACCCATCGGCTATCGCCGTGCGCGTGGCCCCCTTCCTTCGCACTCTCAGCCAGTCCTCCGATTTCGCCATCGCCGAAGCCGCTTGGACGGTTTCCGACGTCTACAACCTCTCTCCGTCGCCCGAAGATTTGTTGGTCATCATCGAGCGCGATACCCCGATCGCCGCCGCCGCCCTGCTGCAGTTAGTGAAGCGTAATCATTCTCGGATCGACTCCGTTCTTGGCCAGGCCCTGCAATCCCAACACGCCGGTGTGCGTTGCCAAGCTCTGCGCTCCCTCGCCCAAACGGCCCCCGAACACTTCCTCCCATCGGCCCTCAATTTCCTGCGCATCAATGCGGTGGCCGAAACCCGTGCTGCTCTCGAAATGCTCCCTTCGATCCCACCTCCCGCTGCCGCTCGCCTCACCGGGGCCGCCGTTGATCTTCTCCTCTCCGGAGCACTGACATCCGATCTCATGCTCGATGTGCTTCTCGCCGCCGCCGCATCATCGGATCCGAAGATTAACCAAAAAATCGCGAGCTACCAAAACGCCAAAGACAGCACCGATCCCCTCAGTCCTTATCTCGAAACAATTCACGGCGGTGACGCCGCTCGTGGCCAACTCGTTTTTGAGACCTCCGTCGCCGCGCAATGCACTTTGTGCCACCGGGTCGGTCGGAACGGCAGTGACATCGGTCCTCGTCTCAACAAAATCGGGGAACAGTCGCCGCTTTACCTCCTTGAATCCCTCGTAAATCCCGGCGCCGTTGTTGCCGACGGTTACGGTATCACCAGCACCACGCTCAAAGACGGCTCCGTCGTCGCCGGCACGCTCCTCGCGGAGACCGATGCCAAGACCACCATCAAACTCGCCGACGGCACCAAACAGGTCATCCCTCGCCATCAAATCGCCAGTCGCACCCCCGCCCTTTCCGCTATGCCTCCAATGGGCGCGATGATCAGTAAAATTGAACTTCGCGACCTCCTCGCCTACCTTCAGACGCTCAAATAACCCGCCCCCCCAACCCCGATGCGCTCATTTCTCATTGCGACGCTGCTTGGCGCCAGCCTCTCGCTTCCCGTCTCCGCGAAGGTCACCTTCGCCCCGCTCTTCCAAAATGGTGCCGTGCTTCAACGCGAAACTCCATTGCCCATCTGGGGCACCGCCGATCCCGGCGAGGCAGTTTACATCCGTCTACTCGGTCGAGAGGCATCCACTTTAGCCGACTCCGATGGCCGTTGGGTGCTCACCCTCCTCCCGGTTCCAGCATCTGCTGTTCCGCAAACGCTCGACTACCGCGACAGCACCGGAGAACACCAACTCACTAACCTTCTCATCGGCGACGTCTGGATCTGCGGCGGACAGTCCAACATGGAATGGACGGTGCAAAACTCCCAAGACGCCGCCGCCGAAATTGCCGCTGCCAATCACCCTCTGATTCGCCACATCAAGATCGAAAAACGTATCGCTCGCGACCCGATCTCCACTGCGTCCGGCACTTGGGTCACCTGCACTCCTGAAACCGTCCCCCACTTTACCGCCGTCGGCTACTTTTTCGCCCGAGACGTGCACGCTGAAACCGGCATTCCCATCGGTCTCATCAACAGCAACTGGGGCGGCACCTCCGCAGAAGCGTGGCTCCCTCCCGCGGCCTTCGACGATGTGTCCCTTCGCCTCGCGGCAACCTCCCACCAAGCGAGCACTCTTAACCGCTTTGTTGATCGTATCGCCGACTACCAAAAAGTCCTCTCGGATTGGGAAGCTGGAGCCCAAGCAGACAAAAAACCCCGCGCGCCGTGGGCCCCCGGTGCCGAGAACCATTCCCTCGTGCTCAACAACGGCATGATCGCGGCCCTCGCCCCTTACGCCCTCCGTGGCGCCATCTGGTATCAAGGCGAATCCAACGCCGATCAGCCCGAAACCTATCGTGAAATATTCAGCGGTATCATCAATTCTTGGCGCCAACAATTCAACCAACCCGACCTCCCTTTCTACTGGGTGCAGCTCGCCAACTGGGCACCCGGCGGCGACTCCGATGGCACTGACTGGGCCTTCCTCCGCGCCGCCCAAACCCAAACCCTCGCCCTCCCCCACACCGGCCAAGCTCTCGCCATCGACATCGGCGATTCCGTCGATATCCACCCCCGCAACAAACAAACCGTCGGCCACCGTCTTGCTCGCCTCGCGCTTCACCGAATCCACGGTAATAATATCGTGGATACCGGTCCTACCTTCTCCGCTGCCACCATCGATGGGACGTCCATTACGATTACATTCGACCACGATACCGATCTCCGCACCACCGACGGCTCGCCTCCCTTGGGGTTCGAAATCGCCGGAGCAGATGGAAATTTCCAGCCCGCCACCGCCCGGATAATCTCGGGCGATATCAACCTCACCTCGTCCGCCGTGCCCGCTCCCCGCTTCGTCCGCTACGCGTGGCGCAACGATCCTCGCGTCAATCTCGTCAACGGCGCCAACCTTCCCGCCGTCCCCTTCCGCACCGATCAATTCTAAGCGGCTTGGGGGACCGAAATCACGAACCGATTCCCTTCGGTTTCGGGGGACTCATGCCTCACCGTCCTCCCATTCTGACGATCGAGTCCCCCTCGATGTAGAGACCAAACCCGTGGCCCGATACCGATTTACCCCCACCGCCCCACCGCACTGCCGGTCACCGGACTGATGGCCGCAAGAACCAGATGATCACCGAATGATACCCGGGCGGTAAAACCGGTTCATTCACCACTGCCCGGAATCGCTGCGTTGATCATCATCAATTTCGCTTAAATTCCGCCTATTCCATCAACGATCATGCGGTCGGAGCTGAGAGCTGAGTATAAAACTCCCGCGCTCCGACTCGCCATGACGAACTTCCTCTTTAGGCCAGCGCCGCGGCCACCCGCTCCATCGCGTTCACCACATTCTCGCGCGAGTTAAAGGCACTGATCCTCACGTGGCCTTCCCCACAAGTGCCAAACCCTGCACCCGGCGTGCAAACCACGCCCGCTTTGTTTAATAGCAAATCGAAGAACTCCCACGAATCACGTCCCGTGTTGATCCAGATGTAAGGCGCATTATCGCCCCCGACACAGCTGAATCCGAGCTTGGTAATCGCCGCTTTAATCAGCGCCGCATTCTCGAGATAGAAATCCGTCTTCTCCTTCACCTGCGCCTGCCCCTCCGGCGTGTAAATCGCGGCGGCCGCTTTTTGAACCGGATAGGAAACGCCGTTAAACTTCGTCGTCTGGCGACGATTCCACAGGCTGTGCACTGAGTGGGCGTTTCCGGCTAAATCCCAAGCCTGCAGCTTCTTTGGCACCACCGTGTAAGCACAGCGCGTGCCCGTGAAACCAGCCGTCTTCGAGAAACTACGCATCTCAATCGCCACTTCGTCAGCGCCCGGGATCTCATAGATCGATTGAGGCACGGATTCATCGCGGATAAACGCCACATAGGCGACATCATAGAGAATAATCGCTTGGTTGGCCTTCGCGTAGTCCACCCAAGCCGTCAACTGCTCCCGCGTCGCCATCGCACCCGTCGGATTGTTCGGGAAACAAAGGTAGATCAAATCCGTGGGCGTATCTGGAATCGCCGGCACGTAATTGTTCTCCGGGGTGCACTCGAGATACGTGATCCCCTGGTAGCGATCATTGACGTTTTTACCCGTGCGACCCGCCATGACATTGGTGTCAATATAAACTGGATACACCGGATCCGGGATCGCGAGACGCAACCCGTCTTCCGCAAAGATCTCTTGAATGTTCGCACTGTCGCACTTTGCGCCATCCGACACGAAAATCTCGTCCGCCGCGATCACACAACCCCGACTCGCGTAGTCGCCGGCCGCAATCGCTTCCCGCAAGAATGCATAGCCCTGCTCCGGGCCATAACCCTTAAACGTCTCCCGTTTGGATAATTCGTCGGCTCCCTCATGCAGGGCCTTGACGCAAACTTCCGGCAAAGGCTCCGTCACATCCCCAATCCCCAAACGGATCAACGGCTTATCTGGATTAGCCGCGCTGAAGGCGTTCACGCGCTTGGCGATGTCGGCGAATAAATAGGAAGCTTTGAGCTTCAGGTAGTTCTCGTTGATGCGAATCATATGAAATAGGGGAGATTAATAGTGATAAACCCGACCAACCGGCCGAGCAAAACTTGAATAAGTCCAACCCTCTCAGTTAGATCAAGCCCACTCCGGACGTATTAACGACCTTCTCGATCATGCAGACCCTCTCTACCGTTTCCGCCACCCAAAACCTCACGCGCGATCTCCGTGCCTCCGGTCGCACCATCGCGCTCGTTCCTACCTTAGGGGCGTTACACGAGGGGCATCTGGATCTTATTCGCCTCGCGGTGACCCGTGCCGATGTCGTCATCGTCTCCATTTTCGTCAACCCCACTCAATTTGGCGCCGGCGAAGACTCCTCCCAATACCCTCGAGATCCTGAGGGCGACGCCATCAAAGCCGAGGCCGCCGGTGCCCACTACGTCTTCAGTCCCGCCGAAAAGGAACTCTACCCCGACGGCTACTCCACCTACGTCAGTGAGGAATCCGTCGCCAAACCCCTTGAAGGCATATCCCGCCCCTCCCATTTCCGCGGCGTCACCACCATCGTCGCCAAACTCTTCAACATCGTTCAACCCAACGTCGCCATCTTCGGCCAAAAGGACGCCCAACAAGTCGCTGTCATCCGCAAACTCGTCGCCGACCTTAATCTCTTGGTCGAGATTGTGACCGCCCCCACCACTCGCGACCCCGATGGCCTCGCTCTCAGCTCTCGCAATCGCTACCTCAGCCCTGGCCAACGCACCGCGGCCGTCGCGATCCCCGATACCCTCAAATTTGTCAAAGCCATGGTCGACCGCGGTGAACGCCGCGCCGAGCGCCTCGTGGCCGAGACCACTCACCTGCTCGCCGAGCACCGCCAACTCCGCGTCATCTACGCGGCCGTCGTCGATCGTGACACCATGCAAAGTCAACGCGAAGTCGTCCCCGGCCAATCCCTCCTCGCGATCGCCGCTTGGGTCGACCAAACCCGCCTCATCGATAACATTCTCCTTTAAACCAGAGCTGCCATTCTGCCTTTCAGAGCGCTCGCCCTCCAAAATCCATCGGCCATGCCCTCGCAAATCCGCCCCGCTCGTCTCGAAGACGTCTCCGCTATCCAGGCGATCTACGCCTACCACGTCGCCCACGGCACGGGCACCTTCGAGCTTGAACCGCCCACCGTTGAAGCCATCCGCAGCCGCTTCAACACCCTCTCCGGCGGTGACTATCCCTTCCTCGTGGCGACCGAAACAGAGGAGGTCATTGGGTTCGGCTACGCCGGTCCCTTCCGCGATCGTCCCGCCTATCGTTACACGGTCGAAGACTCAATCTACCTGCACCCCGACAAACAGGGTCGCGGCACCGGTAAACTCCTTTTGCAACGCTTGATCGCTGAATCCACCGAACGCGGCTTCACCCAAATGCTCGCCGTCATCGGCGACTCCGATAACCGCGCCTCCATTCGCCTCCACGCGACCTTGGGATTTGAAACCACCGGCACCCTCCAAAACGTCGGATTCAAATTCGACCGCTGGCTCGACGTCGTCCTCATGCAACGCGCGCTCGGCAATACCTAGTTTCCCCACCGGCATTGCCTCACGGCCCAACAAAAAAATCCAGTGCGTCAGCCCCAGGTTGCGTAGTCGGTAGACGGAGCCTTTGTCCTTCAGCTGCCCAGCGGGCTCCCGCTTCATCACCCCTTCGGGGCACGACCTACGGTCGCACCATCTCCGCGCTAACGCACTCCGTCGTATCCATTCCAAATCAAAAAAGACCTGCCTCCCCGTTCCTGCCCCTCAGTTAAAAATTCCCGCCCGTGCGTCAGCCCTTCGTTGCGTAGTCGGTAGACGAAGCCTTTCGTGTCCATTCGTGGTTAAAAAAGACCTGCCTCCCAGCCCGCCTCCCACAAACCTATGAACCAATCCTACGACGTGCTCGTGCTCGGTAGCGGTATCGCCGGACTTAGCTTCGCCCTCAAAGCCGCTCAAGCGGGTCAATCGGTCGCCATTCTCACCAAGAAAACCAAGGCCGACTCCAATACCAACTGGGCCCAAGGCGGCATCGCCGCCGTTACCGACCCCACCGACGACGTCGAGAAACACGTCCAAGACACCCTCATCGCCGGCGACGGTCTCTGCCGCGAAAATGTCGTTCGCGAGATCGTCCGCGATGGTCCCGCCCGAGTGCAGGAACTCGTCCAACTCGGCTTAAAATTCTCCCGCGAATCCGACGGTTCCTACGACTTGGGCCGCGAAGGCGGTCACAGCGCCCGACGCATATTGCACGTCAAAGATATGACGGGCAAAGCCATCGAAGACGCCCTGCTGCGCGCCATCGGCCGCGAACCTCGCGTCGCCCTCTTTGAACACCTCTTCGGCATCGATCTGATCACGACCGGAAAAGGCCCCCAACGCCGCCTCCGCGGCCTCTACGCCCTCGATGTCCACGACAGTCGTGTCATCACCTTTCGCGCCTCGGTGATCATGCTCTCCACCGGCGGAGCGGGCCGCGTCTACCAATACTCCACCAATCCCGAGATCGCCACGGGCGACGGCATCGCCATGGCTTATCGCGCCGGCGTCGAAGTTCGTAATCTGGAGTTCATCCAATTCCACCCCACCACTCTTTTCTCGCGCGATCAAAAACGCTTCCTCATCAGTGAAGCCGTCCGCGGCGAAGGCGCCGTGCTACGCAACCTCGCGGGCGAAGCCTTCATGGGCCGCTACCACCCGCAAGCCGATCTCGCCCCCCGCGATATCGTGGCCCGCGCCATCGACTCCGAAATGAAGTCAAGCGGTTCGCCCCACGTCTGGCTCGACATCACCCACCGCAACGCCACCTACCTGCGCAAACGCTTCCCCAAAATCTACCGCACCTGTAAAACGGCCGGCTTCGATCTCGCCCAAGATTACCTGCCCGTCGTCCCCGCCGCCCACTACACCTGCGGCGGCGTCGCCACTGACCTCGCCGGTGAAACCGCCCTCCCCGGCCTCTACGCCTGCGGCGAAGTCGCCTGCACCGGCCTGCACGGCGCCAATCGCCTCGCCAGCAACTCCCTCCTCGAAGCCGTGGTTGTCGCTCACCGCGCTGCCATTTCCGTCAAACGCTACCTCGCCCAGACCAAAAAATTCCGCGCCACCCCCATTCCCGAATGGCGCGACCTCGGCGGCACCGACGACGACGAACGCGTCGTCATCAGCCACAACTGGGATGAACTTCGCCGCACCATGTGGGACTACGTCGGCATCATGCGCACCACCAAGCGCCTCGAACGCGCCCGCACCCGCATCGCCCTCCTCGAACGCGAGATCCAAGACTACTACTGGAACTTCAGCGTCGACCCCAAACTCCTCGAACTGCGTAACCTCGTCACCGTCGCCCGCCTCATCGTCTCGAGTGCATTGAACCGCAAGGAATCCCGCGGCCTCCACGCCATCACCGACTACCCCAAAACCAAAAAACGCCCCCTCGACTCCAAAGCGCAGCTTCCTCAGAAAGCCTAGCCCCATCATTCCGTGCCCATGATCACACCCTCCCTGACCGGCACCGATATCGGTTCACCCCGACTTTCCGGCGCCACCACCATATCCGATTCTCGCATCGAAATCACCGCCGGAGGCGCCGACATCTGGGAAGCTCACGACGAATGCCACTTCGCCTACACCGAAGTCATCGGCGACTTCGAACTCTCCGTCCGTGTCGAGTCCCTCGCCATGGCCGACGTCTACACGAAAGCGGGATTGATGTTTCGCTCATCCCTCGATGCCGGATCGCCTCACGCCATGCTCTTGGTCTTCGGCGACAACCAAGCCCGCAACAACAACAATGGCGGCCTCGAGTTCCAGTCCCGGCTTTCCCCCGACCAATCCTGCTCCGGCATCTACCCCCCTCAGCCACTCCCTCCCTCTCCTGACTTCCCCGTCAACTACCCCAACGTCTGGCTAAAACTCCGTCGCCAAGGCGACAAATTCACCGGCCAATCGAGCTCGAACGGCCAAGACTGGCAACCTTTCAGCGAACTCCAGCACGCGTTCTCAACTCCGGGCTACCTCGGCCTCGCCGTCACCTCCCACCACCCCGCTCAAACGGTAAAAGCCACCTTCAGCCAACTCACTCTCACCCGCTAGCCACCTCACCGCCTCACCGCCCACAGTGCGTAGTCGGTCGACGAAGCCTTTGTTCTTCAGTTGCCCAGAGAGCTCCCACTTCATCACCCCGTCGGGGCACGACCTACGGTCGCACCATCTCCGCGCTCACGCGCTTCGTCCTGTCTAATCCAAATCAAGAAACTCTGCCTCTCCGTTCCTGCCCCTCAGTTTAAAAAATACCGCCGGTGCGTCAGCCCACAGTGCGTAGTCGGTAGACGAAGCCTTTCGTGTCCATTCGTGGTTAAAAAACCCCTGCATCTCAACCTAGCCCGCCCGGCGAATACGTCCCAAAGATTGACGGCAGGCCCCGCTAAGCGTCCCGTTCGGACGTGAGTACCTCTCTCCACCTTTTGCTGCCGCTAGCGAGCAGCCTCGGCTTTGTCGCCGGTGTGCTGCTCCTCAAACGCAGCGCCGCCTTCGGCGTGGGCGTGTGGCGCACGACCTTTATCGCCAACCTGTTCCTCGCTATTTGCGTCGCTCCGTTCTGGCTGCTGGGTGGCAACGGCGGCGGCCTCATTTGGCAACCACTGGTCACCGCCTCCCTGTTCTTCGTTGGCCAAGTGGCGACTTTCATTGCCATCGATCGCGGCGACGTCTCGGTCGCCACTCCCGTGCTGGGAGCGAAGATCATCCTCGTCGCCTTGATTAGCGCCCTCCTGCTGCCCGATCCCACTCCCTTGAAATGGTGGATCGCCGCCGCCTTGAGCACTGCCGCGATCGTCCTGCTCAACCGTCGCCCCCCCGGCACCGCCGGCACCACCACTAACCGAAACATCGGCGTCACCATCATCGCCGCCTTGGCCGCGGCTCTCGCCTTCGCCATCTGCGATGTGCATGTGCAAAAATGGGCTCCCGCTTGGGGGGTTGGTCATTTTCTTCCCATCATGTTTGGCACTGTCGGGGTGCTTTCCTTTTTTCTGATCCCCATTTTCCGGGAACCCCTCCGAAAAATAAAACGCCCCGCTTGGCCGTGGCTCATCGGCGGCTCCGTGCTACTCGGCCTCCAAGCCGCCGGCGTTGGTATCGCGATCGGTGCCTTCGGCGATGCCACTGCCGTCAACGTCGTCTACAGCTCCCGCGGACTCTGGTCGGTCCTCGCCGTCTGGTGGGTTGGCCACTGGTTCCACAACGACGAGCAAAACCTCGGTCCCGCCGTGCTCCGCCTCCGCCTCTGGGGTGCCGGACTCATGCTGCTAGCCATCGCCCTGGTCCTCGTCTGAGACCTCCCCCCCCAAAAAAAATCCTGCTTCTCCGACTCTGCCCTTCAGTTAAAAAAATCTCCCGGTGCGTCAGCCCCAAGTTGCGTAGTCGGTAGCCGAAGCCTTTCGTGTCCATTCGTGGTTAAAAACAAACCAGTTCCTTTTCACCCATGAGCGCCGAACAACTCACCGGCGTCCTCGAGCGCATCATCTTCTCCAACGAGGAAACCCACTTCACTATCGCCGAATTTCGCGCCGGCGACGATTCGGAGAAGGTCACCATCACCGGCGCCCTTCCCGGCGTGCAATGTGGTGAAACCCTTCACCTCGAAGGCACGTGGACCCGCCACAGCCAACACGGTCTGCAGTTCAAGATCGGCTCCTTCCAGTCCACCCTCCCGTCCACCGTGTATGGGATCCGCAAATACCTCGGTAGCGGTCTCGTCCCGGGCATCGGCAAGGTCTACGCCAACAAGATCGTTGACGCCTTCGGCACCGACACCTTTCGCGTCCTCTCCGAGGAAAGCGGACGCCTCCGCACCGTTCCCGGTATCGGCAAAAAACGCGTCTCCTCCATCAAGGCCGCTTGGGACGACCAACGCGCCTTCCGCGAACTCTATATCTTCCTCCAAACCTACGGCGTCACGACTAGCCAGTGCGTGAAGCTCAACAACGCCTACGGCGCCCAGGCTCAGACCATTCTCACCACCGAGCCTTACCGTGTCGCCCGCGATATCGACGGCATCGGCTTCAAAACCGCTGACAAGATCGCCATCAACCTCGGTTTCGCCAACGACGCCCCTCCCCGGCTCGACGCCGGCCTCCTCTACGCGATGGAAACCCTCCAGGAAGAGGGCCATACCGCCATCCGTGAAGCCGATCTCATCGCTCACACCGCCGAACTCCTCGACACCGCCAAGGACCATCTCGAAAACCGCATCGCGACCCTCCTCGAATCCCGCTACCTCATCCGCCACTGGCCTGACCAAACACCCGATCCGCTCCCCGGTTCCGGTTTTATCCAACTTCCCATTCTCGACCGCGCCGAATCCAAGATCGCCGCCGTGGTGCAACGCGTCACCGCCGTGCGTTCCGGCCTCCCTCCCATCAAAATCGAAGCCGCCGTCGATTGGGCTCAGCAAAAAGCCTCCATCGAATTCGCCGCCAAACAAGCCGACGCCATCCGCACTGCGCTCAGCGAAAAATTCAGCATCCTCACCGGTGGACCCGGAACGGGTAAGACCACGATTCTGCGTGCCCTCGTCGATATCCTGCGCGCCAAGAAAGTCCGCGTCCATCTCGCCGCCCCCACCGGCCGCGCCGCCCAACGCCTGGCCGAAACGACCGGCGGTTTCGCCTCGACCATTCACCGCCTCCTTAAATTCGATCCGTCCAAAGGACACTTCACCACCAACGAAGATCACCCCCTCGCCACCGACTTCCTCGTCGTCGACGAGGCCTCGATGCTCGATACCCGGCTTGCGTCCGCACTCCTCCAAGCCGTCCCCGCCGCCGCCCACCTCCTCCTCGTCGGCGACACCGATCAACTGCCCTCCGTCGGCGCCGGCAACATCCTGCAAGACCTCATCTCCACCCAACGCGTGGCCGTCACCCGCCTCGACATCATCCATCGGCAAAAAGGCCAAAGCGGCATCGTCACCACCGCCCACCGCATCAACAGCGGCGATCCCACCCTCCCGCCCACGCATCCCGAGATGGTGACCATCCCCGTGTGGAGTGATCTCAATTTCATCCCCGCTTCCGATCAGGAAGACTGCGTGCGCAAAGTCCTCGAACTCTGCCGCGACGTCATCCCCCGCACGCACAAATGGGTCAACCCCCGCGAAGATATCCAAGTCCTCGCCCCCATGCACCGCGGCACCGCCGGCGTCAGTAATTTCAACCTCCGGTTGCAAGACGCCCTCAACCCCGGCCGCCAGGGCATCAAGTTCGGCAGCACCGAGTTTCGTCCCGGCGACAAGATCATCCAACTCCGCAACAACTACGAAAAATCCCTCTTCAACGGTGACATCGGCACCGTCGTCTCCACCGACGGTGTCGCCGGCACCCTCGACGCTCAGTTCGACTCCGATCGCCACACTTTCGAACGCGGCGAATTCGGCGACCTCGCCCTCGCCTACGCCATCAGCATCCATAAGTCACAAGGATCTGAATACCCTGTCGTCGTCGTCCCGCTCATGAAAGCGCACTTTATGATGCTGCAACGCAACCTCCTCTACACCGCCATCACCCGTGGCAAGAAAAAGGTCTACATCGTGGGAGAACCCGCCGCCTACGGCATGGCCGTCCGCAACCACGAAGCCAAAGTCCGCAGCACCCACCTCAAGCAGAAGATCGCGGCGACCGCCTAGACCTTCAGTCTGGACGCCCCTCCGCTCATTGCTCACCCGTCGGCTGCCCAAACGTGTGAGCCGCTGAGCAACTCCTGATAGTGGAATCTGAGTTGTTGGGTCATCTCGGCCAACTTATCGGCGTGCGATGCCGCGAGATCATTGCTCTCGCTGATGTCCTCAACCACATTAAAGAGCTGAAAATCCGATAGCGTGGCGGCCTTGATCTGCGACTCATTGCTCCGGTCGATGGAGCGAGTCTTCGGGATATCGACCCGGGCCAGAAGCTTCCAGTCGCCGTCGCGCATCGCGATCTGGCGTTTATTGAGCGCTGCGTAATAAGCCCACAACAAGGGTTTTTTCCGTTCGATGGTTTCGTTCTGAATCGCGGGCAAAAAACTCGTTCCGTCCAACCCCAAATTGGCCGGCGGAGTCGTTCCGGCCAGCTCACAGAATGTGGGCAGAAAATCCAAAGACGAGACCGGCTGCTTCACGACTTGCCCCGCTGCAATCTGAGCCGGCCAACGCATGATTCCAGCCACCCGAAATCCCGCATCGGTCGTCCAAAGCTTCATCCCGCGCAGGGGGTCTGCCGTGCCGAATGATCGCTGAGCACTGGGGTAACGCAGGAGTGTCTCAGGCCCGTTGTCCGAGGTGAATATGACCAAGGTGTTCTCATCGACGCCCTGGGCCTTGAGCCCCGCCATGAGTTTGCCCACCGCCGCATCGACGTTGGCTACATTCGCAAAATACTGCGCCTCATCCTCGCTGCGCGCGACCGTCCGGTAGCGGTCCACTAGGTCCGGCGGCGAGGCCACCGGTTCGTGCGGCTCGTGAAATGCCAGATACATGAAAAAGGGTTGCTGCGGGTTCTTCTCCTGTTGTCCGTCGAGCCAAGTCAGCGCCTCGTCCACCACGATCTGACAACTGAATCCCTCCAGGGGGCCAACCGGCTCACCGTTGCGGACAAAGTTCTGCGGATTAGCATGCGAGGGACTGGCATTATTTTGGGTGCCAAACCAGTGATCAAAACCCGCATCGTTTGGTTGCGGTTGCTCCGGCGAATTGAACTTCCCGTTGCAGTGCCATTTGCCGGACATGCAGGTCGCGTAATCCGACTGCTGCAGGAGTTGCGCGAGGGTGACTTCCGCAGATCGCAGGTGAACCTCTTTTCCAGGAGGAATCCAGTCGTAGACGCCAGCGCGGTTGGGACTGCGCCCCGTCATGAGTCCCACCCGCGAGGGCGAACAAACCGGGGCGGCAGCATAGAAGTCGGTAAATCGAATCCCGTCCTCAGCCAGCCGGTTGAGGTGAGGTGTCTTAATGTGTGGGTGCCCGTAGCACTCCAAATCGCCATACCCCAGGTCATCGCATAAAATGACGACGATATTGGGCCGACTGTCTGCTCTCAGTTGAACGCCGATCAGGGAGATAAGTGAGATCGCTAGGACAACTATAATAGGCCGAGATGGTTTCATTTGCGGGCATTTTTCAGACGAGCCATCGCCGAAGTCAACCTGCTCATCGCCCGACAACCAACCAAACGCAGCGTCCGAATCCTCCTATCCGGATAACCATCGCCAAGAATTTGTAGTTCTGTAATTTGCCCTCCATGCGGGATACTAAAGAACCTATCGTCATGCGGTGCCGTAACGACCTCCGATCAAATCAGACAGGAGTGCGTTAATGGCCGACCTCCTTTCGCCGCACCGCTCCCCCCTACCCGACAACACTCCTGACCTTTTCTTACGGGTTGGATGCAATCTTGCCTACGATGCCACCGGCCCGGCCACGATTTTGCTCAGCGTGATGCCGGATCGCGTCAGTGCCCACACCGTTTTGCAGCAGTCACTGACCGTCGGTGAAAATCTGCCCGCTCCGGAAATCATCGACAGTCACGGCAATACGGTCTGTCGGGTGCGCCTTTCTCCCGGCCCCAATTGGATTCGCCATGACGCCATCGTCTCAATCCCCGCCCGCGCCGATAACGCTCACTTACCCCAGGTGGAAGCTGAGCGAACCGAGGATCTACCCGACGCCGTGCTGCGCTACGTCCTGCCCAGCCGCTACTGTGATTCCGATCGGCTGGCTGATTTTGCCTGGGAGAAATTTGGCCACATCGCCCACGGGCTCGCCCGCGTCGACGCCATCAGTCGTTGGGTCCACGAAAACATTGAATACCGCTACATGTCGGGCCGCTCCGACCTCACTGCTGGCGACGTGTTGCAACGAGGCTACGGCGTATGCCGCGATTTCGCCCATCTGGTCGTCGCCCTAAATCGCACGTTTAACCTACCCGCCCGCTACGTGACCGGTCACATTCCTGACATCGGATTCCCCGAGCCAAATAATCACATGGATTTCCACGCCTACGCAGAAGTTTATGTCGGGGGCCATTGGTTCATCTCGGATGCCCGCTTCCACGTTCCCCGCATCGGTCGAGTCCGTATCGCCCGCGGTCAAGATGCGGTCGACGGAGCGTTCTCGACTATCTTTGGCGGAGCCACGCTCAGCCATTTCGAAGTCTATGCCTATCAGATCGCCCGAGGCACCGTGTCGGTCGGCGACCCGCTCGATTTCTCCGTGCGCCTCGACAATCGCACCGATATTATCGTGGGCTAGATCGAGGTGCTGACCGACACCCATCTCAGACAAAAGATCAGCGATCACTTGGCCAAGGGGTTTCAGGCGCATTCATAGCGCCCTATCCCCGTCCGCGCAAATACCCGGCACTCAGTCCCAAACCACCCGCCCAAAGTGCGAGTCCAGCCACCGCCGGCAAAATGTGACGCCAATCGGTATAACCGACCCACCAATGCAGGCCCAGTGTCGCCGCGTAGGCCGGTAACCCGAGACCAAATACCGCCCACCACAGCCAATTGGCGCCTCTTTGGTGGCACCACAAAACCGACAACAGCATCCCCATACCCGAGGCCCACAACATACCGCCCAAAGTTGCCCGGTCATGCGCCACCCCCGACACGACCCGATCACCCAACTCCCGGACTTGATCGGCAGTCATGCACAGAAACGCCAAATCCTCGCTCACGAAAACCCGCGTCATCCCGATGCCCAAAATCACCTGCTGATCGACCAATTAATCCGTATCTGCAGAAGCAACTCAGGCAGACGGTCCGCCGGCTCGATGAAATTGTCCCCGAGATGACGCAATGGGCGATCGATCAAAATCAATTCTACCTAAATTTGGCCCGTCACTACCAGCTCCTAGGCCGTGCGTCGAAAATGAGGCAGGCGGTTGATCAATGAGTGAAACAAGAGCGTCGCGCTCCACTCACCAAAATATGGCAATGACGCCTCGCGATCCTCGAGGGAAATTCGGCAAACCTTAGCGCGGCACTTGAATCACTTCGAAAGAGCGACCGCAAAATGAAACAGACTGCTTTTGCTCAGGCGGAGGGTGCCTTGGCGCTGGGGAAATGGCAGCAGGCTGCCGAAGCCTTTGCCGCCGGAGCCCAAGTGTCGACTCAGGAGGCGCAATTTAAACACGCCCACGATGCTAGTTTACACGCGCACATCTGCCACCAACTAAGCAGAAGCGCTTCACCAACGAGTTTGGCCACGGAATTTTCGCCTTTCAATGAATTCGTATTTGTGAATCAACTACGACTAAATCTCATCGGGGAATTAGAGGGTGCGACCTTCCTCGAACTAGCGCTGGCCGATTCAGATTTCAAAACAGCGGGAAGACGATGCGAAGCTCACCTCATTCTCGCATTCAGTCCCGACCAAACTGAGGCAGGAAGAGCATCCAATTTACGCGCCTGTATACGCACTGGGAGAGTCGACTTTCTCGAATACCAAATGGCTCAACATTTTCTACGCCAAACGCCACTTCAACTCGCCAGCAACTCACGGCGATTCCCAGCTATCACCATACCAAATTGGTGCTGTAAGCTTTGTAAGCTGAGTCGTCGGTCACGATAGGCAGGTTTTCCACCAAAGCCGTCGAAATGATCAGCCGATCAAACGGATCCCTATGATGAAAAGGTAATCGCGCGACTCCAAATAGATGGGACTTCTCGATCGAAAGAGTTTCGATCGCATTTCTCTGCAACGCCGCTGTAAGTCTAGAATCAAAAGGCTCCGCTAATTCCAATTTCCCAATCGATTGCTTGATCGAGATTTCCCACAAGCTGGCATCGCTCAACAGACATTGGTTGTCATCGGATTCGATGAGTTTTCGTGCCCGTTTACTCAGACGTTTGTCTCCCATGAAAAACCAAAGCAGAACGTGCGTATCAAGAAGCACCTTCACGCTTCGTAGTCCTTGAAGTCATCGAGCGGCGCAGTGAAGTCATCCGCGAGCGATTTTACCAATTCCCGCTCACCTCCAAATACGCGACGTGGGGATCGTCCAGCAATCACTGCCCGCAGCTCGGCTATTGGTTTCCCGCGCCGCGTAATCTGAATCACTTCTCCCTGCTGCGCCCTATCCAACAAGGCGGACAATTTGTTCTTAGCTTCAAAGGTTCCGACATTCATAAGACAATAGCTAGCTAACTTAGTTAGCTTGTCAATCTGGCATCGATTCTCACGAATCTCGTTCTGAATCCAACTGCGAATCAGACCGTCCCAACGACACAAGCTTGACCCCATGGGGACACTGGCCATCGGCGCGAATAAACTGGTCATGACATCGCGGGCAATACGCGCAGACCGCGGGTGAGTCAGGTCGTGGCGCCGCGACGAGGTTCGCCGGGCTCACATTCGCAGCCTCGAGCATGGAGGCAACGAGGGGCCGGAATATCTCACGATGCGAATCAGCGATCGTAGTGGATAAGCGCCCGGGCTGTGAAACCGCGGCGAGCGGCCAGCAGAGATCGGTCCAGGTGTTGCGGGCGTGTTGCGCTTGATCGTCACGGGAGGAAAAAGCGAGGGCGGCCGCTAAAGGGTGGGCGGCGGGCCAAGTCGGTCCGGCTAGCGTGGCGCGCAATTGCAATGCTTGAGGCGGGAAAAGTAGCGCCGAGGTCAGCGCGGCTCCCGGCGGCGGTGCCCCCCAACGCATCAACTTACGTCCGTTCACCCACGCGGCAATGACTCCCAATAAATGGCACAACAAAGCGACCACGATCCACCATGGAATCATCGTCGCAACGGCGGTGGACGCCGCAGAAGAAAGAAACTCTGCCCCGTCGAAAACCAAATAGAGCGAAATAAGCGCAATGATACTGGTAGCGGATAAATTTGCCGATGCCGCTAGGTCCGTGCGATGCATCAGCACGCTATGTAGGCGTCGCAGTCGGTGGGGCCGGAGCCATCGTTGCATGATTCTCCGAATGTAATCTTCGCGTTCGGTCTCAGCTAATTGCGCGATTCTCTTCAATTCCGTGACAGTTACATGTCCCGTTGCCGCGGCAAAGTATGAGCCGTTGATCCAGATTGCTTTCCTTCGATATTCGACTCGATCTACCTTTCCCCACTCCCACGAAACATGGCCGAGAGGGGTATTCGCGGGACGAGCAGTGGCTCCCACTGGGACATTGGTGATACCCCGAGGCGACAACGAAAATGGCACATCTTCTACCTTCAGCCGCCACCCAAACGGGCTTGGCAGAAAGCGACTCCAACTGCTGAGATTCCATCGCGCTCGTGGGGTTCCGCCCCAGCTCGTGAAAGAAAACACCGTCCTCCGTTGCCACGTAAAACCATTCAGTCCGTAGAAAGCCCAAAACACAATAATGAGCATTTCCCACTCAGACATGGAAATAAGTTAGGACTACTCGACGGCGTCTTCGCGAGGATTTTTCCCGGTGATCCGATTCCAGATTTTTTTAAATAAACCCGCCACGGCGAGGAAACCGAAACCGATAAATTTCCAGAACTTGGCGAGGAGCCCACTTTTTGCAGCCATCACTCCTGCTCCACCCAAGACGAGCGCAGCCAGACCATACTCGGCAATCTTGTCACCTTCACTAAATTCACTGTAACGCTCGCCAGCCACATAGCTGTAATTGTTCGCGAGGAGAGCGTCCGCGGATGCTTCTGCCGCCGTAAAACTCTCCGGATCAGCCACCAGCGTCACGTTCATTACTCCCGAACGTCCCAGCAAACGAATATTTTCGTTGATCCAAACTGACTCGTAGTTGTCCGAAGAAGAAGAGAGATTGAAGGCCCACTTTAAATTATTTGTCGCAGGGTCATAATGTGGATTGGTCGCCCAGCCCTGCATTTTCATCGCATCCCAACCGCGCTCCAATCGCGCTTCATTCGCAGCCTCCTGATTATCCGTCATACTCGCCATCAATTCGTCGGCATCGAGAGAATCTTTCTCGTCATCCTTGACGTACCCAATCGGATCAAAATCGAAAAACATCGTCCACCCTTCAGAGGAAATAACGACTCCCACTTCATTACCCGCATACATGTTTTGCGTGATCTCGAAGTAGCGCTCGAGCGACTCTCCTCCGATAAAAACGGCTCCTACGGGCAGATCAATTTCGGCCATCGATCCCAGGCTAACCTGCGCGGGACCTTCTGTGGCTTGCACCCCAACGGTAGCCAGCTCCTCCACGTAACTGTTTTCTGCCGCCGCCTCACCGGAGGCATCTTGATCCTGCGCGGCAACTGAAAGACTCAGAATCAAGAAGGAGGAAATTAGGGCGAATAAGGAGCGGGGTCGTTTCATGGGGAATTCCAAATAAATCGGGGCGACACCCCGAAGTGACTGGATTGTGCTTTATCATATTCGAATTTCGGCGCCCAGTTTCTCGATCAACCTAGCCTAGGATTCACGGGACTAATTATTTCAGGAGAAGCTTCGAACAAGGAATTTCACCCTGACCGGGGGCCGAATCAAAGCCAGCCCGAATCAACCAACTAGGGCATCAACCCTACTGGTCCGCACTTGCTTCAACCATCGTCGCGTGGGCCCTATTTCACTCGATCAATTTCAGATCAGATCAGTAAGCGCGCTCCACTCGGGCGATACGCACCGAGTAGTCTTCATACCACTTTTGCTTTCCCGTTACCTGGGCATCGCGGTGTTCGCTCACGTTTTTCCAAGCCCTAACCGCCGCTTCGTCGCGCCAGTAACTTACCGTAATTCCCACGCGGTCCGCGCTCCGTGCTGACTCCAACCCCCAAAACCCGTCTTGCTCACTCGCGAGAGATTCCATCCGTTCGGCCATTGCCGCATACCCCGTGGCATCCATCGCCAATTTTGAGGTAAATATCACCGCGATACAGGGTGGCTGCGGCAGCGTAATCAATTTGGTCTCAGCATTCATTCTTCATCCTTTCGAGTTAGCACGAGCATACTGTTCGCTCCGACAAAAAACTCATAGTCAACCGACCGCACCTCCGAGGCAACCCCCACCACTTCCAAATCCGAACGTAGCCGATCAAGCTCAGCGTAAGGCTTTCCATCCGCGCCACACACTGGATGAATTCGCACTTCATATCGCGCACCCTCACTAACTCCCGGCCGGCGGCCAAATGAAACGCGTAGTCGAACTGCGCGGCGTGGATGAATAACAGATGCGCACACAAAACGACGTGAAACGTGCGATCAAAAAACGGCAGCCGGGGCAGTGCCGCGCCAAAATAACGTCCATGCACAAAGTGCGCCTCGTAGTCTTCCAAAATCGCCGCGCCGCCGATCGTCGATTTCGCTCCACCGCTGTGATAGAGCGAAAACTCTTCATCCGAAAACGCCGCCGATTCCTCCTCATCCGCCTGCCCTTGCCCAGACGGCCGTCGTCCAGTTGCACCTGAGTTTCCAACGTCTCGAGACGACTGCCATACCGCGGATCTGCCGCCACCGCATCGATCCCTGCCCGCCACGCTTCCGCCGTAAACGACGCTGGTCCGCCCGCGACATCCCCCACCGCTTTGCCTCTGATGTGAGCGAGATCAAGCTCGAAGAATTCAACCTACTCCGCTAACGATCACCCGAAGCATGCCACCGAGGACAGTTCAAATACAGGCGTGTCCGGCGGAGGCACCGGGCTGGAGAAAACTGGCGTGGGTGATTCAGCTAAAACGGCAGACCTAACAATAGAGGTTCGGGGCGGGGTGGAACGGAAAGCGGGGGAATTTTGAGCCAAAAAAAACCCGGCTCAGCATGGAGTCGGGCTCGGCAGATTTGGGTGGGGGCGTATTCGCTGCACCAATGCGCTAGTTGCGCGTCACCATCGCCAAGCCGATCCACTCCACCAAGCATGACCAGCCATCGTTTTCACGAGGGCTTTAACTGCGGCGACATTGATTGCGGAAGCGATCACTCCCGCCCCCGCCCCTACCCTCCAGCTCAAGAAAAACAAATTCCCCCTTCCCCCGACCTCACCCGTATCTCGAATGCCCCATTCGACCTCCCCGTCTTTGCCTCTCGGCATAAAAAACAATCCAGTGCGCCAGCTCAGTGCGTAGTCGGCCGACGAAGCCTTTGTTCGTTAGTCGCCCGAAGGGCACCCAAGTCATCACCGCTTCGAAGTCCATCGTTCCCGGTGCAACATCCACGCGCTGCCGCGCTCCGTCGTATCCATTCGGGGTTAACCCAAACCCGCCCCCCCCGGGCTGCGCCTCACGCAAAAATTATCGCTGGCGTCGGGGCCTGATCTCCCCGACGCCAGCAGAACAATGCCTCAACGAACGAGCACCACCAAAAATTGAGCGAAAAAATCCCAGCTTGATCGGAGCGCGTGTTTTCGTTCCCGCGGTCACGAACGCTTTTGGTGGAGGAAGAGCCTTTCCTCGCCTCTTCAATTAGTAACCGGAAATTTGTGCATCCAACTCCTTTAAGCGCTCCGTCCGCTCCTTCAGCTTCTTATCGAGATCTCTCTACACCATGTGCTCATCCCGAAACGCCGCCCACTCCGATGGCAATAGTTTCTCCGCGCGATGATTGCCCTCCCGAACTTGGGCCAGATCAATCGCCGTGCCCGGTAATTTGGTATGATCCACCTCCAGTTCCTCATCAATTTCCTCCTCTTTTCCTCGGAGGATCTGTTCGAAGACACGTGAAATTTCCTCCCTCACCTCAAGTTCACTCCACGTGAGATCCCACTGGATTCGCTTCGCTTTCAATTGGTGATTCTCTCGCTGCATCGCTCCCCGCTCCCGTGCCATCTGCCGGTCTTTTTTTCCATGACTTGTGGCACCGCGCCCACTTGCTCTCGTTTAATTTCCAACTCCCTCGTTTGCTGCTCAACGAGCGTCGACGGTTGATCTGTTTTCTCCGCGCGCTCAAGTCCGGCATACTCAGGGTCAAGTTGCGCTAGCATCGCTTCTGCTTCCGCCAACTCGGCTCCGGAGGGTTCGTCCGTTCCAGTTTCCGCCGCGAGAGCCTTCACGCGCCTGGCCATCGGAGCCAAATCCGCTCCGCCTCGCATCACATCGGTCAACCCATTGCGAATTCCTTGCACCACGAGGGCAAGCTCGACCACGCGCCACACCATCATCACCGGCCCATCCGGCTTCCGACGTCGTAATTTTCCGGCAAATTCAAAACTTTTTTCCGATTCCGCCCTTTCGGCAATCAGCACCAGCTGAACCGGCGCTGAGTCAAATGCTACCAGAGCGTCGTCCCGCGCGGAAACCACCATCCTATCGATCTCGCCCCCCCATGCATGCAACTAGGCCTGTCCTGTAAGCACCTCTGGGTGCACCAACAATATTCGTTGGGCTATAGTCATACGATTTGGTAAAAAACCGGTGCAACCCCACTCGGCGCATCGCGCCTACATCACCACAATTACCCGCTTAAATACCAATTTGATAGGTATTTCCGTTATCATCGTTTTTAAAATTCCCTGACGCGCGACAAACGACCATCGATACGCTCTCGGCGCTTCCTTCACTCACCTAAGCGCGAAAAATGACATCTTCGCGGTTGAACATCTTGACACACAACCACAACGCAATTGCCGCGTAGACTCCCGACGAGGCGAAGATCAGGGCAATATATTCCCAGTTCCAAACGCCCGAGAGCATCTCCTTACAAACCAAGCTGAGGTTCAGGATCGGAACAAAGACGGTCGACAGGTTGAGATCAATTCCTGGCAACATTCCCAGCACGGCCGGCACGATGATGATGATCATCCCCGGAGAAACATAGCTCTGCGCTTCCTTGAAACTCTTCGCAAACAACGAAACCGTGAGCAGAACCGCGGAGAATAAGACCGCGACCGGCAAGATCATGGCGAACACGCCCACCAAACCCATCGGATCAATCAACACCGCTCCCATTCCCCCTACGCCGCCCCCAGCGACGCTGCCGGCTAAAACCTTGGCGGCCACCATCGCACTAATTCCGAGCGTCGTCAGCGAAAGGATCATCGTCGCGACCGACGCCGTAAAAGTCATCAAGAACTTGCCCATTACAATGTTCACGCGATCCAACGGGCTGCACAGTAATGTCTCCATGGTGCCTCGTTCCTTTTCGCCTGCCGTCAAGTCCATCGCCGGATACATCGCCCCCGTGAAACAAAGAAGCACGATAATGTAGGGCACGAGCCCGCCGATCGCATTACCACCCACTTTCTCCGGCGGTGCCACGTTTTCACTCACCACCACAAAGGGCTTGGCCAACGACAGGGGCAGGCCCCGCTCTTTAAAAGCCACCTCCACCAGATCAGCCCGATAATCGACCAGAAATCCACTGACCTGCCCTCGCCCCATACTCGACTTCATCTCTCCTTGATAGTGGTAGATCGTCACATCCGGCACTTCACCCGCGGCGAGCGTCGCATCAAATCCGGCGGGGATATCGACGGCCACCCGGATCTCCTTGTTGGATATCTTGTCCTTAAAATCTTCCGTGGTTTCGATCACGCGGAAATCCTCGTTAGACTTGAACGCTTCGACTAATTTCGGCGAAGCCTCTCCGCCCAAAATCATCATGGAGGACGTTTCATTCTTCGCCTTGCTGATGACTTTCGTCATGACAAATCCAGCGCCAAACATTAGCGTGGGGATCACCAGCGTGGGGATTACGATCGTGGTGATCAGTGTGCGCTTATCCCGCAGCGAGTCTTTGAGCTCTTTAAAGTAGACGGTGCAAATCGCATTCCAGTTCATCATGGTCGTTTTCTCGGGTTAAGCTTGTTTCTCTGCCGCCGCCAGGAGTGCGGCTTCGCCGCCCACTGCCTTCACAAAAATCTCTTCCATATCGGTCTCCCCATAGCGCTCGCTCAACTGGCTCAAGGTGCCTTCGGCGACCAGTTTGCCATCATGGATAATCCCGATCTTATCACAGAGTTTCTCAATCTCACTCATCACATGCGAGGAGTAGATCACCGTTTTACCCCGATCGCGGCAGTCCCGCACAAACCGCACGATCGCCCGGGCCGTCATCACATCGAGACCCAATGTCGGTTCATCAAAAATCATCACCGCTGGATCATGCACCAACGTGCGGGCGATTGAGGTCTTCTGCTTCATCCCGGTGGAAAATTTGTCGCAGCGCCGATCCAGAAAATCATGCATGCCCAATTCATCGGCCAGCTGCTTCATCCGGGCTTTGATCTGCCCATCGGGCATCCCGTTGAGTTGTCCGAAATACGTCACCATCTCGCGCGCCGTCAGTCGCCCGTAGAGTGCCGTGCTTGCGGCCAGAAACCCCACCTGCGCGCGCACTTTCGACCCCGCGCTGACTACATCGTGCCCCGCGACCACCGCCGAGCCTTCGGTCGGCTTGAGCAGCGTCGCCAAGATTCGCAGCGTCGTCGTCTTGCCCGCGCCATTCGCCCCCAGCAAACCATATATTTTGCCCGGCTCACACCGAAAGGAAACGTCGTCGACTGCCCGCACGACCCCGCGCTTCTTGTCTTTAAACGTCTTGGTTAGATTATTCGCTTCGATCATTTTAAAATTGCTTTAGTTTCGACTTATGAATCCTGCCGGCGCTGCCCCATGACCAGCGCCATCCCGGCCCCCATCGCGATACCGACCCCTGGATTAATCGCTTCCGTCATCGCCCATCCCACCCCTACTCCGCTCAAAATCGCGGCCGGTAATCGATGCCGACAAACCAGTGTAATTGCGTTTTTCATCACCTATTTCTTGTAGATTTGGGATGTATTCCGTTGGTAAAAATCACTTCACAATCAAAGACTCATCCGTTCGCGAAACGCCTGCGCCTGACGTCGACTTAGTTCTACTTTTGCTCCACCCTTGAGCTCAACTAAAAGTCCCCCACTGAACCACGGTTCGATCTTTTCGATCCACTGCAAATTGATCATCTGCCGCCGATTTGCGCGGAAAAAGATCTTCGTATCCAAACGTGCTTCCATCGCATTCAACGAGCGAAACAACTGCGGCTGCGCATCATCAAAATGCACGCGCGTGTAGTTGCCTTCACTCTCCAATAATCGAATCCGCTTCACTTGCACAAACCAGCAACGGTCGCCTTCCCTCACGAAAACCTTGTCCTCCGCACTCAGCACCTCCGGTCGTTCCGCGACCGAAACGGGTTGGCCGTCACGCTCCCGCAGACGCTCCAACGCCGCGGACAATCGTCCCGGATCCACTGGTTTCATCAGGTAATCCAGCGCATTCAACTCAAACGCCTTCACGGCAAACTCGTCATAGGCCGTGGTAAAAATGACCTGTGGCATCGGAGGCTCCAATGACTCCAAAAACTCCAGTCCCGTTTCACCGGGCATCTGCACGTCGAGAAATAAGATTTCAGGATTCAACTCCGCCATCTTTGCCCGCGCCTGCTCCGCGTTGTTCGCTTCGCCCACCACCTCGATTCCATCACAGTCGGCCAACAGTCGCTTCAGTTCAGATCGGGCCAATCGCTCGTCATCAATAATGAGTGCTTTCATACGGAAACAGCGTTAAATTTCGGGGACGGATCCATTCCATTATCAGAGGCGCCAATCGTGAGATCGATCGGCTGTGGCACCCGCACTTTTGCGCACACTTCGCTCGGCGAAATCTGCACCAGCTCCAACGTCGCGCTTTCACCGAATAGGAGCTGCAATCGATCTAGGGCGTTACGCAACCCAACCCGGGTCGACGGCTGATCCGCCATGGCTCTTGTAGCGGGTTTATTAATACTTTCAATGCTACCGGGATTCCGCACTTCGATCGTGAGGTCCTTGCCTTCCATTCTCGCCACAATCGCAATCTCCCCGCCGTCGACCCGGGGTGCGATGCCATACTTGACCGCATTCTCGACGAGAGTCTGCAACAGCATCGGTGGCACCGCCCGTCGCAACGTATCCGGCGACACGTCCAGTCGCAGTCGCAGTCGCTCTTCGTGGCGCACCTGCTCTAGGGCCAAATAATCGTTCACCACCGTCAGTTCATCTTCAAACGAGACCGTCTGCTTACTTCCCGACTGCAAAGAATAGCGCAACATATTGGCCAATTGCGTCACGGCCTGCCGCGCTCGGGTCGGGTCCTCGTCGATCAGCGCCCGCACACTGTTCAGCGAGTTGAAAATAAAGTGCGGATTAATCTGCGATTTCAGCGCTCGCAACTCCGCATCCTTGACCACCGCAGTCAGCCGCAACCGCTCGATTTCCGAAACATTGAACCGGTTGAAAACATGGTAAATGAAGTAGAACGACAACCACCCCCCATAAACGAGCGCCCCGTTGATCACGCTCATCGCCATTATCGTGAAGGGATTGATCTCACCCGGCCAAGGATCCCGCAAAATCCCGTAATACCACCCGGCGCTCACAATCGACCAGATCAGAGACATCATAAATGCAATCCCGATTGCTCGAGGCACCAGCCGTAACCACCCCATTTCCTTGAGCCCCCACCTGCTGATATAGGTCCGCGAGTAGTGCGCGATCAGCATCCCCATCGTCATGATTGACACCACTTTCAGATCATCCGCGAAATCAACCGGCTGGCCCTTGCCACTGCTGATGAGATGCGAGAAGAAAAGTTGCACTAACAGGAAGCCCCCCCACCCAAGGGCCTGGCAAATCACGTAAAGTCGCTCCTTCGCTTTGGTGCGGTTTGCGCCCGTTAAGCGGTCTTGAAATGGCGAGGATGAATCGGTCACAGCTCCACCCTACACTATATTCTCCGCCTCAGTGCAAACTTTGGACAAACGGCAACTCCCCTAGGACGAACGGAGCGCGAGTCTTGTCACCGCGCCCCACCACCTCCACCGTTGTCGCATGAAACCCCCGCCCCAAGTCGTCGTCGTCGGCAGCTACGTAATCGATCTCGCCTTCCGGTGCGCCGAATTTCCCAAGCCCGGAGAGACCCTCGCCGGCACCTCCCTCACGGGCCCCGGTGGCAAAGGCTCCAATCAAGCGATCGCTGCCGGTCGAGCGGGCGCTCCCACCCTCTACGTCGGTGCCATCGGCGATGATGCCTTCGGTCGCGACGCGAAAGCCTTCTACAAATCCGAGGGCATCCGCGCCAAATGGGCCGTCAAACCCACCACCCCCACCGGCTCCGCTGCCATCCTCGTCAACGACGCCGGCCAAAACGAGATCATCGTCGTCCTTGCCGCCAACAACCGCCTCGCCAAAGCCGACCTGCCGCTCAAGGCGATCAGAAACGCCCGCATCGTTATCACCCAACTCGAGGCCAACCTCACCGCCTGCACCCACGCCCTCAAACTCGGGCGCGAAGCAGGCGCCCTCACTATTCTCAATCCCGCCCCTTTCCGGCCTGAGTTTAAGCCCGCCATGCTCAAGCACGTCGACATCATCATCCCCAATGAAACCGAGTTCGTTGATCTCATCAATCGGCTCGATAAATCTGACGGCACCCCCCTCACCGAGGCCGCGCTGCTCAAGCTCTCCCCCGCCCAACTCCACTCGCTCTGCGCGGCCATCGGCGTGCCCATCGTCATCATCACCCTCGGCCCCCGCGGCGTCTTCATCTCTCGCACCGATGGCTACCTCGAAGTCCCCGCCTTCAAGGTCAAAGCCGTCGACACCACCGGCGCCGGTGACGCCTTCGTCGGCGGCTTTGCCGCCGGCCTCATCGCCCACGAAGGGGACCTCGCCGCCGCCGCCCAACACGGCTGCGCCGTCGCCGCCCTCTCCGTCACCAAACCCGGCACCGCTCCTTCCATGCCTCACCAAACCGCCATCACTCGATTCCTTAAGAAATACACGTGAAAAAACTAAAACCCTGGGCCGCATTTCTCATTCTCGGACTAATCTGCAACGGCGTCGGCATTCTGCTGCATCGCCAAGGCGAAGAGCGTATCGCCATCGCCGTCGTCATTCTCGGCATCCTCAATGTCGCCACTTCGCTTTGGCTCCATCATCAGTCGACTAAAGAGCGCAACTGAGCGATCAACCACTCGGCGGGCTGCCGCGCCCCTCCCTAGCCCGGACCGGTTCAATGCCACTGTCAGATTGACCCGCTCACTTTTTGGTGAGGGCATATCCAGATGCAGCAATTAAGCGCATTCACCCGCACCGCTTTCCTCGGCTGCGCCCTTGTCTCTTCAACTTTTCTGGCAGCCGGGGATCCCTTCAACTTCGCCACCGGCGCCGGACATCTCCCGCGCACCATCATCCCGAATCACTACACGCTTCGCCTCGAGCCCGATCTCCCCAACCGCACTTTCTCCGGTCACGTGCGCACCGAGTTCACCGTCCGCGAATCCGTCGACGTCATCGTCATGAACGCGGCCGCCCTTGAGATACATTCCGCGACCCTCTATCTAGACGACACCTCCACCGCCATCCCTCTCGAAGCGACCCTGGACTCGGAATCTCAACAACTCTCCTTGTCCCTCGACACCCCCCTCGCCCTGGGAGACTACGCCATCGAAATCGCCTACCAAGGCGTTATCAACTCCAACCCCGAGGGCTTCTTCTACGACCGCTACACCACGACCACCGATCCCCGCGAATTGTTCGGCACCCAGTTCGAAGTCCCCGATGCGCGCCGCGTCCTTCCCTGTTGGGATGAACCCGCCTTCAAAGCCACCTTCGACTCCACCCTCATCGTCCCCGCGCACTACGTTGTATCGTCCAACATGCCTGCGATTCGCGAAGCCCAACTCGACGGCGATCGCAAAGCCGTGACCTTCGATCGCACCCCGCGTATGTCGACCTACCTGCTCGCCTTCTTCGGCGGGGAATTTGAGACGCTCGAAACCACCCATCGGGGCACCCGTCTCCGCATCCTCACCGCCGAAGGCAAACGAGAGCAGGGTGCCTACGCCCTCGAAGTCACCAAACAGGTGCTCGATTATTTCACCGATTATTTCGGCGTCGCCTACCCCTTGCCCCAGCTCGATCAAATCGCGATCCCCAACGCGTTTTCAAACTTCGGAGCCATGGAAAACTGGGGCGCCATCGCCTACGTCGAACCGCTCCTCCTGTTCGATCCGGCCAGCAGTTCCCCAGACACCAAAGAAGAAATCTTCGAGGTGATCGCGCACGAGATTGCTCACCAGTGGTTCGGTAATCTCGTGACCATGGGCTGGTGGGACAACCTCTGGCTGAATGAAGGTTTCGCCTCGTGGATGGGCACCAAAGCGACCCACGATCTCAATCCCGATTGGGATATCTGGCTCCGCGCCAACGCCTCCAAAGAACGTGCCTTCGGCCTCGACGCCCGCGCCTCCACTCACGCGGTGCAACTCCCCGGTGTCACCGAGATGTCCGCCGTCGATGCCTTCGATACCATCTCCTACGAAAAGGGGCAGGCCCTCATCCGCATGCTCGAAAACTACCTCGGACCCGAGCCGTTCCGGGCCGGCATGCGTCTCTACGTGCAGCGTCATGCTTACCGTAATACCACCACGGCCGACCTCTGGAACGCCCTGACCGAGGCGTCTGGACAACCCGTCGCGCAGATCGCGGCCGGCTGGACCGAGCAACCCGGGTTTCCTCTCGTCATCGCCTCCTTGGCCGACGAGCAACTGACGCTCACTCAGCAACGTTTCTCGCTCGATGATCCCGACGCCGCCCCGCTGCAGTGGACCATTCCGCTCACCCTCGCTGCGCTGGAACAGCTCGAGCGCCCGAGCACCTATTTACTCTTCCCCGGCGAAACCCTCACCCTGCCGTGGCCCCGGTCCCATGGCGTGCCCAAGCTTAACATCGGCGACGCGGGCTACTACCGCACGCTCTACGATGAATCCTCCTTTAACCAACTCGTGGCAGCCCTTCCACAGCTCCCCGCCGCCGAACAGCTCAACATCCTCGGCGACACTTGGGCGCTCGTGCAGGCGGGTCGTCTCAACACCCCCGCCTACCTCGAGATCACTCTCGCCCTGCGCGAAAACACCAGCCCACCCGTTTGGAATTCTATCCTCAACGCCCTCCAGATGATCGACGATTGGCTCGGCGGCGATGCCAGCCAAGACTCGTTTCATCGCTGGGTTCTTTCCCTACTTCGGCCCCAACTGGCTCGACTCAGCTGGGATGCCCAACCCGGCGAGTCTCCCCTCATCAACCCCCTGCGCACTCGCCTTATCACTCGGCTCGGCCGTTCGGGTGACGAGGCCGTGATCGCTGAATGCCAGGCTCGTTTTCAATATTACCTCGACACTCCCGCCAGCCTCACCGGCAGTCTCCGCCGATCCGTGCTATCAATCGTCGGTCGTTACGCCGATCCCGAGACTTACGAGCAGCTCGAGCGTCTCGCCGTCGCCGCCACCTCCACGGCAGAGAAACAAGAACTCTATAACGCGCTTCAAAACGCCCTCGACCCAGCCCTCGCCCGCCAAACGCTCGGGCTCACTTTCGGCGAGCAATTGCCGGTCACGATTCGCAACTGGAACATCATGAGCGTCGCCGGTTACGCCGGACACATTGATCTCGCCTGGGACTTCACCAAGCAACATGGCGCCGAACTGCTCGCTCCCCTCGCCGCCTACGGCGCGAATAGCTACCTCGGCTACGTCGTCAGAAAATCTCACGACCCCCGCCACGCCACCGAACTCGAAGCCTTCTCCCTCGAACTTCGGGGCGAAGCGTCCCTCCCCGAAGCGCGCAAAACCTCCGGACTCATCCGCCTCCGCCACACCATCCGCACCCGCGAGATCCCCATCCTCCGTCCGTGGCTCGAAGCCCGCGTCCCGCCCTTCAACTTAGATCGTTTGCTCAAGCCGGAGATCCGAACCTAACGAGAAGCCCGTCCCGGCACCGCCTCGGCCCAAATAGGGGAGCGACACACCGGCGAGGCCGTCCGCCATCCTGCGCGCCCTTAATCCCCCATGTGCGCCATCCCCTGCTCCTGTCCGTCGAGCTTGCCCACTCCCGGCGCGTCGCTTCACGACACCCGCCCCCCCGCCGTCGGCCCCCTCCGGTCGCCCTCGCAAGTTTAGCACTTAACAAGTGGCGAACTTTCCCACGGCATATCCCGTCCCTTCCCAAAACTCTGGCACGCCCGTGCTGAACCCGCGCAGCGGTGAGACGGAGTCGGACAACATCCCATCGAGCCGATCTTGGCGTATTTTGACCGGGTCAACAATCATCCCGCCAAAAAAACCCGTCCCCGAAAATCTATTTCGAGCCCGGGCAATTCGATTGGACGATTATTCGAAGAAGCGGAACTCAGAGATCGACCACCAATTGGCGGACGCCTTCTTGAGGGTAACCCGAACATATCGGGTTTCGACGATCGGGAAGTTCACCGCAATCACGGTGCTGGTGCCTTCGCCATTGGCGACGATCTGCCAGTTCGTGTCATCGGTTGAAACCTCCACGATGTAACCTCGGGCATAGTCGTTGGTGTTGGTTCCAGAGTCCATGACGAGGTGATTGATCCATTGGTTGGATCCCATATCGGCTTTATACCACTGACCTGTCGCCTGATTAGCGCCCGAGCTCCATCGGTTGGCGGTCGTGCCGTCCAAGGCGTGGGCCGTCGCACCACCGAACTCCGTCGATGAGGCTGTGCCAGTCCAGCCCGTGCGAGACTTCTCCAACTCACCATAAATATTGAAGTCGTGGATCGACCACCAACTGGCTGACGACGCCGTCAGGGCCACCCTCACGTAACGGGCATACTGCACCGGAAACTCGACCACGGTCGACCCATTGGCCGCGGTCGCCGATGCCACCGTGATCCAACTGCTGCCGTCGTCCGATACTTGAACATCAAAGGCACGAGGATATTCCGTGGTCGAAGTTCCTGCGTCCATGGATACGCGGTCGAAGGTCTCATTCAGGCCCAAATCCACCTCGTAATATTGGCCCGATGCTTGCGCTAAACCGTTTCGCCATCGCGTGCTCGCGCTGGGATCGAGCGCATTACTCGCGGCACTTCCCGATTCCGTAACCGAGGCGGAAGCCGTTCTCCCCGTCCGAGCCAAAGCCGGTTCGGCGAAGACGTGAAACTCACTCATCGTCCACCACTCATGCGCGGTTCCCGTTTGGAGAACTCTCACGTATTGAGCGAATTGAGGCGCGAAGACGACCGCCTCTTTCCAACCCCAGCCTTCACCGTCCGACACCGTCGTCCAACTCGAACCGTCTTGGGATACTTGGATTTCCCGTTCCCGTGGATAATCCCACGTGTCTGCCGCCGCGGTTTCGAACGAAACCTGATCAAACACGGTCTTCGCGCCTAGGTTCACTTGAAACCACTGGTTGGCCGCCTGGGGCGTTCCGGCACTCCACCGCGTGCCCGTATTCCAGTCCAATGCGTTGCTGGCTGCACTGCCTCCTTCGGTCACCGAGGCGGTGGCAGTCCATCCCGTCTGGTCGAGCGGAACCGTGGCCATCCAATGCTGGTTTTCGGCAAAGCGGCTGATGACCGCCACCATCTTCTCGTTCTCGACAAAATCACTGGTCGCAAACTCGCCCAACTTCGCCGTGATGTCCGCCGCCGAATCACTGTTGATGATCGGAACCGGATTGGCGTTCGAATTATAGAAACCCCAATAGCCGCCGCCGCCTTTGAACATCGGGCGTGTCACCTTGTAACTCCAGCTGGTCCACGAGACGTTGAGCGCATTCATGCCGTTCATGAACTTGGCCCAAACATCATCGTAGAGAGACCAACAATATTCCCCATAAAGGACCGGCACATTCCAGTTAGGGTCTTCGAGCTTGGGGCCGACTTCGGCCAACTGCTGTTCAACGGCCGCATTCATCCTTGTCCAGTCGCTCATGCCCGGCATGTCGTAGGGGTGAAGCTCATACACGACGTTGGTCCATCCCATCGTCCCCGGCATCGCAATTTTGTCCCAGCCAAAGAAGGCGGCCATGTAGATCGTGTGATCGGCGTCAATCGCCCGGACCGCATCATAGAGATCATCATAATACATGCTCTTGTCGGCGATGTCGTCCGTGTCCTCACCGTAGTCGAGTAAGGGTTCGTTAATCAGGTCGTAGCCTGCGACCGCCGGGTTCCCTTCATAGCGCGCGGCGATCTCCTCCCAAATATCAATGACCCAAGCTTGGTAGGTTGGAGTCGTCCAAAAGGCATTCGGATTCGGACCAATCCGACCCGCACTGCCCCACGGAGCTCCGCCGCCGGGCACCGTGTGCAAGTCGAGCAACACATACATGTCCCGATCCCCCGCCTCGTCGATTAGCCAATCGATCTTGGTCCACGGACTGGACCGCCACGTTCCATCCAGATTCAGCAGGGTGTTCCACGCAATCGGAAGGCGGATGCAATTAATCCCGAGGGACTGCAGTTTATCGAGGGCACTTTCCACCAACCAGGTGTCTTGATGGTCATCAACGAGGCCGTCCGCGATGGTGGTCCCGAACCGTTGCACATAGGTGGAGTTCATCGAAAAATGGTCGTTGTTCAGCGAGGCCGTCAATTCGCCCACCGACCACCAGGCCCCGGAGGATGCGGTCAGCTCGATCCGCACATAGCGCGTGTTAACCGCTTCAAAGTTAATGGGCGTCGCTTTGCGTCCACCTGATCCGGTCACGGCTTGGGTCCAGGTGGAACCATTGGTCGATACCGACAACTTGTAACTTCGGGGATAGTCCTGTTCATCACCGGAGTTTTTGGCCGTATTGAGCACGACTTGGTTGATCGTGATCTCGGCGCCGAGATCAACTTCCAACCACTGACCGCTCGCCTGCGCCAGACCGGTGCTCCAACGGGAACTCAAGTTGCCGTTCATCAAATTATTTACGGATCCACCGGATTCGGTCGAAGATGCCGTCACCGTCCAACCCGTGCGATCAAGGGCACCATCGGTCACGACGGCCACGTCTCCGATCGACCACCAGTTGGCCGAAGTTCCCGTCTGGACGAGACGGATTTTTGACATCCCGAAACTCCAGGGCAACTCGATGCGCGTAATCCGTTCGGTGGACGAACCACTCACATACTTGGTCCAGGCATATCCATCCCAGCCCAGCACTTCGTAACCACGCATGTAATCACCCGCCGACAACGGGCCCGAGTCCACGATCAGCCCACTCACGTCCCTACTTTGACCCAGATCGATTTCGAACCACTGCCCCGGCGCCATCGCCGTGCCGCTACTCCAACGTGTATCCACATCTCCATCCAACGCATTGGCCGTGGCGAAACCCCATCCCGTCGACGAGGCCGTCCCGCTGCTCCCTCCATTGTGCAGGGCGTGATCAGTGAAGACATTAAATTCGGCCAACGACCACCAGTCCGTTCCGCTCGATCCCGTTTGCACCAGCCGCACGTATTGCGCCACCTGGGGCGTGAATCGGACAATCGTATTCTGTAACGAACCCGACCCACTGGCCGCATCCTTCCACGTCGTGCCGTTCGTGGAAACTAATACTTGATACCCCACCGGATAATCGCCGGTGAATCCACCGGCATCGATATATACCCGACTGATCAACCGGCTTCCACCCAGATCTACCTGGAACCATCGACCCGAGGATTGCACCGCGCTGGGAGTCCACCGCGTGCTGTAATCGCCATCGATCGCATGACTCGCCGACGCGGAATTCACGGATGCCGACGCCGTCCAACCGGTGCGGTCAGCCGCAAATTCGCCGAGGGGTGACATCCAATCTTCAAAGGGAAGCCAGCCTCCAATATTAGTGCCACGCAGTGAGACAATGGAACTAGTTCCGGAGTTGTTTTTGATGAACTTGCCATCAGTTTTAAGAAAATCAGAGGCGCCCAGAGCGGCGTGAGATTCGGGCACCATCGCGAACGTGATGATGGTAATTTGAAGCAGTCTGAACACGGAGGGCAGCCACTTTTCGGGGGATTTTTTTTTCATGGGGTAATCCATTAATTGAGATTGGAGGCGGGGCAGAAAGCAGCGGGGCAGTGGGAAAAAAAGACATGCGGCAGCCTGGTCCCCATCGGCCGGAATGCGGTTGGATTTAAGGAAGGAGGGGGATTCTCTCCGGGGGGACGGGCAGCTGCTTTGCCGCGCGTCAACCTCGAGACCAGCGGTTCGAGAATTTATCGCGTTACGCGAAATTAAGGTGGATTGACGATCATCGGAACAGGGGGGGGGCACTAAAAAATGAGGAATCTTGGGGCGCGGAGAACGGTGGGGGATTTTCGAGATAATCCTCATCTGGTTCCATTTTCCGACTCCGTCACATCCGGGGTCTCTTTCACCCACACATTCAATTCCGCCAAGTTCCACGGCATGTTTTGCAAACTTCCGGGGCGACCGACTCGGACGTAGCGCGCTTTTTGTCGTGGCAACGAAATCGTCATCCGGTTGCCGAATCCCCGGTTCTGCTCGACGACCTGCCAGATCTGACCATCGGTGGACACACTGATTTCAAAATGGACCGGATAAGCTTCTTTTTGATCTGGGGACGTCTCGACCATGACACCGTCGAAGGTGTGAGATTCAATCAGATCAATCTGAACCCAATCATCATCCGCGTGGGCGCCTTCGAACGTCCAACCACTACGGGGGGCTCCATCCCGCATCAGGGCAGCGCCAGCTCCGGGCCCTGAGGTCGTGATCACCCAGTCATCCCGCGACAACGACTGCCGCGACTCCAGTGGTTCTCCTCGCGCATATCGGCTCACCGTGGCGATCAACTTGTCGTTGCGCTGAAAATGCTCGGTGGAAAATTTCTGCCACTGCAACGCGATCGCCTCGGCTGAGTCCCGGTCCATATCGGGAATCTTATTCAAGTTGGTATTAAAGAAGCCCCAGTCCCCTCCTCCCGGCTCGTCGGCCACCCCTCTGACCTTGTAGGTCCAATTTGTCCACGAAGCATGCAAATCATTCAGCCCCGCCATCCACTTGGCCCAAACATCCTGGAAACTATACAGAGAATACTCTCCCGCAAAGATCGGCACATCCCATTCCCGCTGATGATGCGCGATGTCCGTCAATGCTTCTTCCACCAGTCGGTTCTGCGCCTGCCAATCGCGAGGATGGGTCATGTCATAGTGGTGCGTCTGATAAATAACATTGGTCCAACCATGGTAGGACGGCGGCGTGATGCCGATGAACCCTGAAGGCGTGCCGATGTAGGCCGTGTTGTCGGGTGGAGCCACGGTGTAAGCCGCAATCACAATGATGTGATCTGGATCCACTTTCCGCACCGCTCGATAGAGACGATCATACATCGCCGCCTTCGCCAAAGCGGACTCCGAATACATTTCGCCCGCCCGCGGAGTTTCATCAAACCGATGCAAAGGCTCATTCACCAAATCGTATCCCATCACGATTGGGTTCCCTCGGTAATGCTCGGCAATCCGCGTCCAGATTTCTGCCGTCATTTCCTGATACCGGGGATTGGTCCAGAAACCGTTCGGGTTTTGGCCCGTGCCATCCTCGCCCGCCCGACCACTGCTCGCCCATGGGCTCGCGCCTCCCGGCACCGCGTGCATGTCCAGCATCACATAGATGCCCCGTTCTCCACACAACTTGATCGCCCAATCCAGTCGCTCGAACGCGTCCGGTTTCGGATTCCCGACTTCATCGACAAACTGCATCCAATTCATCGGGATCCGCAATAAATTCATTCCCCACTGCTGGATGTTGTCGATGTCGTGCTCGCCGAACCACTCCCGCTGATACCCCGCTCTCAGTGACTGCGCCTGTTCAATTCCGAATCGCTGTTCCAGCGCCACCCGCACCGTGTAGTCATCATTCTGGAGCAATCGAAACTCAGCAATTCGCAGCGTCGATCCTTTCGGCCCGCTCCAACGCAGCCGCACAAACCGAGTCGTGTGCACGTCCTTAAAATCAATTCGCACTTCCCCCGCCACCGGCGAAACCGAACGGATCGGCGCGCTATCCCAGTGGGTGCCATTCTTGGAAACCTCGACCAAAAGGTCAGCCATCATCTGCTCCGGCGTTGGCGTGCCCATCGCCAGCCGATCGAAGGCCGTCAGTTGACTCAAATCGACAACCAATCTGTCGGTGCCTTTTTCGCCGCCCAGTTCCCAGGCCGTCTGGTCGTCACCATCCAGCACCGCCCCTTCGCCCGCTTTCGCGTCAACCACCGACCACGCCTCGCGAACGATCGCGCCGTAACCATTGGGCGACATCCACCCTTCCTGCACCAACCAACCGCCAATATTGGTGCCCCGTAAATCCACGATCACCCCGGCCCCGGATTCAGCCCGTAGCACCGTGCCATCAACTTTGAGAAAATCGACCGGACCAAGCGCCCCCGGCAGCGCCGCCACCCATCCACTCGCGCAGACCCACCCGATCATGGTCACTCGTCTTAATCTTTGAAAAATCGGTGAGGGTAAAATCATGCGAGCAAATAGCCTAAAGTAACCGATTCGCCGCGACGACCGCCGAATACCATTCCGCACTGAGCTTGGGAATTCGTTCCTGCGTCTTGAAGTCAACATAGGTGATTCCGAATCGCCGATTGTAGCCATCCTGCCATTCAAAGTTATCCAGGAGTGACCACAGGAAATAACCGGAAACGGGCACTCCGTCGTCGATGGCTCGCTTCAACTCGACCAAACAACTGCGCACATACTCGAGCCGATGGAGATCGAGGACCTGACCGTTCTCGGGCGGACCATCATCATACCCCACGCCGTTTTCGGTGATACAGATGTCCTCCACGCCAAAGATCTCCGCGACCAGCCGTGGCCCCCAATACATCGCCCGCGGATTGAGCTTAAGCCAGGGGCTGTCCGCTTGCGGGTAACTCTTGGGATACTCGAGCACCACGGGTTCTCCGGCCTCGCCGGCCTGCACAAAATATCCCGTATAGATATTGAGCCCGAGAAAATCGATCGGTTGCGAAATACTTTGAAAATCCTGCGGCTCAAACCGTGGCGCATCATCTCCCGCATCCGCCAAATAGTCGGGACTGTAGCTGCCGTTGAAGATCGGATCCAGAATACGGCCGTTTTCCTTTTTGAAGACTTTGCGCGCTGCCTCGATGTCACCCTCGGTCTCAGTCACCGGCACCGGAATGTAGGAATTGTCGGTCAGTCCCACTCGCGCTCCGACTCCACCGTATTCTCGCACCGCGCGCACCCCCTCGCCGTGGCAAAGCAACGCATGATGGTACGTCTGATTCACCACCGCTTCGCCTTCCATCGCTCCCGGTGCTTTTTCACCCACTCCGTAGCCCAACCGCGTGAAGCAGTAGATCTCGTTGAGCGTAATCCAATGCCTCACCCGATCACCATAGCGACGAACAATCGTATCAGCATAATGAGAAAAAGCATCGACCACTCCCCGTTCTCGCCAGCCCCCTTCATCCTCCAGCGGCTGGGGCAGGTCCCAGTGAAACATCGTCACCCAGGGTTCAATCCCTTCTGCTATCATGGCATCAATCAGGCGGTCATAAAACGCGATACCCTTGCCGTTTATTTCTCCTCGCCCCCCCGGAATGATCCGCGGCCACGCCAGGGAAAATCGATAGTGCTTGAGGCCCATTCCCGCCATCATGGCAAAGTCCTCTTTGTAACGGGTGTAATGCTCACAAGCCACATCGAGCGTGTCTCCGTTGAACACTTTCCCCGGCTCGCGACAGAACTTGTCCCACACCGACGGTCCCTTTCCATCCGCGGTCGCCGCGCCTTCGATCTGGGGTGCCGCCGTCGCGACGCCCCACACAAAGGAAGTCGGAAAATGTCGATCCGGCGTTCTCGCGGCTTTGGCAAATTTTGCCCCCACCGCGTCAACTCCCGCATCAATGGAGCAAGGCGTGGATTTGGGTAACGAAGAGATCGATTCGGACGGGAAAGTGATCATAAGAGATTAAATTGAGTGCGCTTATTATTCAGACTTCTTCCCCGCAGGCGGGAGTCGGGTGCCGCACCTACTTGCGGCACCCGATCCTACGTTAACTGCGGCCGATCAGAAACTGGTGCCGACGGTGAGTCGCACGCTGCGGCCCGAAGCCCACAGGTGACCGTAACGGCTCTGGTCATCCAACAGGTTCTCGACATTGACCTGCACCGACATCGGTTGCTCACCGACGTTGAATTCATAGCGACCAAAGAGATTTACCGTCCAACGCGGATCCGTATACAGCACCAACGGCTCTCCGTTGCTGTCGTTCAACTGATCGCCCCCGTGGGTGTAACCACTGGCATATTCGGTGGGACCGGTGCGGATAACACCGCCGCCGAGCGTCAGGCCTTTCAGGAATTCGATCGTCTCAAATCGATAGTTCGTAAACGCACTGAAGGTGGACTTGGGATAATCCATTCCTTGGGCACCGGGAATAATTAAACCTTGGAATGCAAAGGTAGAGCTATCGGACTCGTCCGAGTATTGCTCATTGGGACCATAGAATCCGCTCAGGCCCCATTGGCCGTTGGGAAAGAGCCAAGGTGTCCAGCGGTCGTTTTCGTAATTGGGATACTCCGGAAACTGGCCGAGCGAAAGGATCTCGTGATGGTTCTTCGAGAAGCCGAAGAGCACCTGCCAATTGTCGGTCGGCGAGAGCACCAGTTGACCGTCCCAGCCGGAATTACGATCCGTCTGAGGAGCGGCTAGGCTGCCTCCCGCGTTGGCCCAGGAGTTGCCATCCAAGGTCGCGATATTGTAACCGGTGGATGCGGGAGCTGGATTCCAGAAGAAGCCTCCGGGCCAATTATCATCACCGGGATGTTCGAGGCCCGCCGAGCGGGTGTAATTGAACACCGAATCCATGTAAGCCGCGCCCTCCGCACTCGAGGCATTAAGCGTCGTGTATCCGCCACTGGGACCACTTGCACTGACCAGCGTGGCAAACGTTGCCGAGTCGATCGGCGCACCGGCCGCATCCCAATAACTCACGGCGCCGGACGCTTTCGCCGCTGCCCAATTACTCTGAATAGCAGTGCGCATTCCGTTCAACCCATCGTTCTGATAAGATTGCAGTCCCGCCGCGTCGGCGGTGCTGCCCTGCGCGCCATCCGGCACACTGGAATACTGCTGCAAGTCACCAAACCAGGCGTAATTGTTACTCCACGCGATTAGCGGCGAGGACGAACCCGAACCGTCGTCCACCCGATGGACCAATGCCGCATCAGGATTCAGATCAGTCACGTTAAACACCGTGGGTTTGGTCGGGTCAAAACGCTGCACTGCCGTTTGCGGTGCCCACCAGAACTGGGTGTTGGGCTGGCCGGTGCGTTCAATATCGTAATGCGAAATCGTGCCGGAAATTCGACCGTTAAAGAAATCAAACTTTACCCCGAATTCAGTGTTCTCCGCTCGCACCGCTTTCATCGGAACACCAGACAGATCCCGGTGACCTTCAAAGTTCGGATTCAACCCTTCGGAATACATCGCGAAAAAGGAGAGGGCCTTGAAGGGAGTGATACTGATACCACCTTGCTTCGTCGTTTGCAGTTCCTTGCTGGAAGCGAAGTCACTGGAGCCGGCGGCGTTGACGGAACCATCGGCGTAATTGTAGTCCGTGTCACTGGTGGACACGCTGTTTCGATCGCGGCGCACTCCCCCGAGCAAGGTGACCATGTCATTGAGGAAACGACCTTGGTAAACCAGATAGGCCCCTTCTTCCTTCGCCTCAGACCAACTGCTGTTTCTCAACTTCAAGGGCAACGACGGGGCGCCGTCTCCTTGGGTTTCGAAACTGAACGGGAAGGAATCCGAAGCACTCTTGTAATTCACCATTCCCGCCGCGGCGTCTTGCGTGAAAAGGGTCCGCGTGGACTCGTCTGTTTCAGTCGAAACCCCCAAGAGAAAGTGGTTCTTCATCGCGAGCAGGCCGCGGTCTTCAAACAGATCGATCTTGTAGCTCAACTCCACCCGGGCCTGATCAGCCTTCGTGGTATCCGTCGCATCCGCCCAGTTGTAGGCCACGATGGAACGTGGCATCGGAGCCGCCGTCCAATTGGCATCCGTGTCGCCGCGAGTCGCATCCAATGGCACGGGCGAAACCGTACTCCAAAGCGAGGTGGGACCGATATTGTTGGTGAGGGCCGCGACCACGTCGCGACTTTCGAAGGTCACTTTTGAAAGATTAACCCCGGCGAGCAAACTGAGATTCTCGGAGAATTGGTGCGTCACCTTAAGCAACAAGTTTCCTTGTTCACTATTCAGATAAGTATCCGGTCCGGACCAACGCATCGTCCGCAAACTCTGATCGGGGAACGCGAGAAATCCGGCGTGCTCCAACCCCCCCTGCCCGGTCGCCAGGTTCGTGATGTCAGCGCGTCCGCGCAGACTCTGGAAACCAACGCCACTTTGCTCTGATTCGCCATATTCAGCATCAATGGTGAACTCAGTGTTTACCCACGGTTTAATCGTTACGATCGGCGCGATGGCAAATTTGTCGTTCTGATAAAAATCCGTTTGATCCCCATTACTTTGCACCGCCGCACTGAACCGAAAGTTCACATCGCCGATCGCCGAATCCTTGGCCAACGGGCCCGTCATATCAATCGTCCCTCGAATTAAATCGTGACTGCCCACCGTGAAATCGACCCAGCCCGCGCGCTCGGCACTCGGAGTCTTCACCAAGTAATTGACGACTCCGCCAAAATTGCCGATGCCGTAGAGCAAGGCGGCCGGCCCCCTCACCACTTCGACGCGACTAATGTTAACCGCATCGGTGCTGACTTTCCGGCGGAAACCGTCGCGCAACGCATTGTTGGTCGTGAAACCGCGAATCACGATCGCCGTGTCTGTCTTATCCCCCGTTTCACCACCGGGACTGTTCACTCCACCCGGATTGTCATACTGGCTGTTACCGTTACCAAGGTAGTCGTTTTGCGACTCCAATTGGATGCCAGCACTGAATCGCAGGGACTCACGTAGATCAATTGATCCGGTATCGCGGATAAACTGACCCGTGATCACCTCAATCGGCATCGGCAGATCCTTGATCGGCGTGGCCAATCGCGTGCCGGAAATAGCGTTGGTTGCCTTGTAGCCGTTGTCTTCAGCCGTTGAGATAACAAATGGGCTCAAAACCACGACTTCTTCTTCCTCAGCGGAAGGTCCAGTCGCGGCATTCGAAACGCCCTGCCCATAAACAGGCGAGGCGGCGATTAAACCCGCTAGCAACAATGTGCGAACGGTAAATCGATAAGGGATTTGGGATTTTTGGTTCATGATATTGAACCGCACTGAACCACCGAAAAAGCTGTTCGATTATCGTCTAATTACGCCAAGGGCGGGTGGACAATAAAACGGGGGCAACGGTGCGGGTTTGAGTGATAGGAAGCACCTCGATAGACACCGGAATGATCCTAAAGTCAACCCTTATGTTCGTTATTATGTGTCTTAACAAAATACAAAATCATATCTATCTTTTATAGTTGTTTATTAACTATTTAGGAATTATTTTTGCCAATTTTAAGTTAAATTAAAATCATTTATCAGCATATTTTAAGTTTTATGTTCGCACTATAAATGGTTGCTTTTAGTCCAAAACCATCCGAACATGCGCTTCCTCTTTGCCCGCCCATGAAGCCTGTAAGCCATCTATCAATCGCCCAGAAACTGAATCTGTCACGCACCACCGTGACGCGAAGCTTCGCCAACCACCCTTCCATCAGTGCGGAGACCCGGGAAAAGGTGCTCCAAACCGCGACCGAACTCGGCTACACCGCGAGTCCCGCTCGGACCGTCCGCCGCAAAAAATTGAGCCGCAACGGCACCATCGGTGTGCTCATCGGGGTGCGCGCTACCGCTCCCGGCACCGCGACGTTCCCCTTCATTCTGCAGGGCATTCAACAGCATGCCGCGGTCGAACAAACGAAGATAGACGTCTACTACCAAAATCCTGATGAATTTGATCCCGACGGACAACGCCACCGGGTGTTTGGGCACATGCGCACCGCCAATTGGCGGGGCGTGATCTTGATCTATCCCTTCAACGAAGAAGCCATCCAAGCCATCTCTCGTCGTATCTCGACCGTGGCCACCCTCGAGGACTACGTGGAACAAGGGATCGACAGTATCGATACCGACCACTCCTCCGGCATTGTTAAACTAGTCGGAAAACTCGCCGATATCGGCCACCGTAAAATTGGCTTCGCCGCCTGGCATTACCCCGTCGGGGGCCATTGGACCACTCGACGGTTCGCCGCCTACGTGGAAGGGCTCTACTCCCGCGGCCTGCCCTTTAATCCCGACTGGTCCTACAACGTTCACCAGGCTGCTCCGAAGTTAAATCGGGATGAACTGGCCGATCACATCGCTGAGCGCACTCGGCGCGATGGCGTCACCGCCTGGGTGTGTGCCGCCGACCACCAAGCCTACGAACTCATTCGCGACCTCAAACAACGCGGCCTATCCGTTCCTCAGGATTGCTCCGTGACCGGCTTCGACGGTATCGAGCCCCCCCACGGTATGCCTCAAATCACCACCGTCCGAGTTCCCCATGAAGATATCGGGGCCGCCGCCTTGGCGCGACTGCTCAATCGAGTAATTAGCCCCAAATCACCCGTCCGAAAAATCTCCGTAAATGCAGACTTCGTCCTCGGCGAGACCCTGGCCGAGCCGAGAAAAATAAGCTAGAGTCGGACCGCTAGGCCGCCCCCATCATCCCCTCGGATAATCTGCCCCATCCTCGGTCCGGTTGACCCTGCCCCTCCCTCTCGAGGGGGCGTCGCCTGACGACGCCCGCTACCCCGCCGCTCGCACCTACCGGGACCTACCGCAAAAAAACTTCAGATCCAATACAAGTTTATCACTTAATAGGTGACAAACTCCTCGACGCCCCCCCTCGCAATTCGGCGGGACCTTGAACCTCGATTTTCTCGTTTCGAGTATCCGTCGATTTCCCTGATCCCGATCGTTTAAATAACTCCGCCTCATTGAGCGTGCGAGTGAGATGACGCCCCCCCCTTCCACCACCTCGCAAAACGCTTCCTGCTCCACCGCTCTATCCGGCCGTGCTTTACGCCCGACATCCCTGCCCCTCGGCCCAAATGAACCAACTTCAGCCCGTCAGCCCCCCGCCGCTCGCAGTTAAACCAATCCCACCGCTCCGATGTGGGTCGGGCTTTACGCCCGACATCCCTGCCCCTCGGCAAAATAAAACAACTTCAGCCCGTCAGCCCCCCGCCGCTCGCAGTTAAACCAATCCCGCCTCTCCGATGTGGGTCGGCCTTTACGCCCGACATCCCTGCCCCTCAGCAAAATAAACCAACTTCAGCCCGTCAGCCCCCCGCGCGTAGTCGGTAGACGAAGCCTCAGACTTTTGTGTCCTTCGTGGTTAAAAGAGTCCCTGCCTCTCAGCCCCCCCCCTCCCCCCCCCCCCCCCCCCCCCCCCCCCCCCGGCGCCCCCACCCCCCCCCCCCCCCCCTCTTTCTTCCTCCCTTTTTCTCCG
>Ga0335398_10000778_pt1 | contig 55549 bp, 35 predicted proteins | sample BON03_FD_205742 | JGI IMG/M metagenome (GOLD analysis project Ga0335398, IMG submission 205742) | Freshwater microbial communities from Lake Bonney liftoff mats and glacier meltwater in Antarctica - BON-03 (spades assembly) (version 2) | ecosystem: Environmental > Aquatic > Freshwater > Ice >... | reverse complement strand
GAATCGCAAACCCAACGGGTGGAACTTTGTGGTGAAGTCGACCTTAAGCGACTTGCGAAATCCCTGCCCGTAAAGATACTATCTGCCCTGGGAATTTGATTTCCCGGTGAATTTAGTTCGCTAAGTGAAATTTTCGCCGGGTAAAGCACGTTTAGTTCAAACGGGTCCAATCGATTCGCGAAACAGAAAATCGATGGCGATTGCCGAACTACGTGACTCAGACCTAACGCCTTTGACCTAACGCCTTTGACCTAACGCCTTTGACCTAACGCCTTTGACCTAACGCCTTTGACCTAACGCCTTTGACCTAACGCCTTTGACCTAACGCCTTTGACCTAACGCCTTGCGCTGGGGAAACTTTACACTGGGAAAACTTTGGGGCAACTGCTGGCATTGGCTGCCTTTAGAAACGGTGTTTTCGCGAGAAACCTGTACAGGGTGAATTTTAGTTTTTGGGCGGCGGACTGAACCTGGCAACGGTTGGAATCGGCAAACGGTTTGAATCGAATTTGCCCGAAGCAATTTTTTACAGTTGCCGACCAGTCACCAGCGACCGACCTGTAATTCAACAGTGATGACAATCGGAACTGGTCCGTAATCCGAACCGTCCACATGCAAGGTCTGACAGGAACTTGGTGGATTAGGTTCGTTGCGATTATCCAGTTTAGATAAGATATAAATCCTTTAGCGGGCCATGTGCTCGTTAATCGTAAACAATGACAATGCAAAGCCAGCGGATTGCCATTCGTGGCTTTGCCCGTAGCGTAAATAACCGAGGATAAACGATGTCTGACGTGATTCGACCTGAAACTGACGAGAATCTACCCGCGTTCCCAATGGACCTTGCTGCTCAAGGTGGTGATACGGACCCGACAGAAACTCAGGAATGGTTAGAATCGCTGCAGTACGTCATTAAGAGCAAAGGCGTTGACCGGGCTCGTTACATTTTGGAGGCCCTGGAAAATCAGGCTCGCCAAGAGGGTATCGAATTGCCGTTTGGCATGAACACGCCTTACATCAACACGATCGCTCCGGACCAGCAGCCAAAGTATCCTGGAAACCGTGAAATCGAGCGTCGGATTAAGAGCATTATTCGCTGGAACGCGGTGGCGATGGTCGTGCGTGCGAACAAGAATTTCGACGGACTTGGCGGACACATTTCGACATTCGCGTCCAGTGCCACGCTGTATGAAGTGGCCTTTAACCACTTCTTCCGCGGTCGAGGTGAATCGGGGTTTGACGGTGACCATATTTACTTCCAGGGTCACGCATCGCCTGGTATTTATTCGCGAGCGTTCTTGGAAGGCCGCCTAAGCGAACGACATTTAGAAAATTTCCGCCGCGAATTGCAGCCCGAACCGGGCCTTTCGTCGTACCCGCATCCTTGGTTGATGCCAAGCTTCTGGGAATACCCGACGGTTTCAATGGGCCTGGCGCCGATCATGGCAATCTATCAAGCTAGGTTCAATTGGTATTTGAAGAATCGCGGCATCAAAGATACGTCTAACCAACGGGTATGGGCATTTTTGGGCGACGGCGAATGTGATGAACCAGAAACTTTGGGTGCGATCACGTTGGCGTCCCGTGAAAAACTGGACAACCTATGCTTTGTGGTCAATTGCAATCTCCAACGTCTGGATGGACCGGTTCGCGGCAATGGTAAAATTGTTCAAGAATTGGAAGCGATTTTCCGCGGTGCTGGCTGGAATGTGATCAAGGTGCTTTGGGGCACCGAGTGGGATCAGTTGCTGGCCAAGGATAAGTCAGGCTTGTTGATCCGTCGAATGGAAGAGTGCGTTGACGGCGAATACCAAAAGTTCAGCGTCGCACCGGGTTCCTACATCCGTGAAAAGTTCTTTGGCAAGTACCCTGAATTGCTGGAATTAGTGAAGAACGTTTCTGACGAAAAACTGGAACGGATTCGTCGCGGTGGGCACGACCCTGAGAAAGTATTCGCAGCGTACCAAGCGGCGGTACAATGCAATGGGAAGCCAACGGTCATTTTGGCCAAGACGGTTAAGGGTTATGGCTTGGGCGACGCCGGCGAAGGTCGAAATGTGGCCCACAATCAGAAGAAGATGGATGAAGGCCAGTTGATAGAATTCCGCAACCGATTTGGCATTCCAATCTCGGATGCTGAAATCGCGAAGATGCCGTTCTATCGCCCGACCCCCGATAGCTACGAAATGAAGTATCTGCAAGAACGCCGCAAAGCGTTGGGTGGCCCGGTCCCAAGCCGCCCAACCACTCCTCTGACGATCGAAGTGCCCACGTTTGCCGACCATAAGAAGGCCATCGAGCGAGATTACAATAAGGAAATGTCGACCACCATGGGTGCCGTTCGCTTGCTGTCTCGATTGGCAACCGACAAAAAAATCGGCAAGTTTGTTGTGCCGATTGTGCCTGACGAATCGCGGACCTTCGGTATGGAAGGTATGTTCCGCGAAGTCGGTATCTACGCTCGCTTTGGCCAGCTTTATGACCCCGTCGATTCCGATCAAGTGGCGTACTACAAAGAATCCGCCAGTGGTCAGATTCTGGAAGAGGGTATTTCCGAAGCCGGTTCGATGGCCAGTTTCAACGCCGCAGGTACGGCTTATTCCGCTCACGGCGTGAACATGATCCCGTTCTTCATCTACTACTCGATGTTCGGTTTCCAACGCATTGGCGACTTGATATGGGCGGCAGCCGATATGAAGGCCAAAGGATTCTTGCTGGGTGGAACCGCCGGTCGCACAACATTGAACGGCGAAGGACTACAGCACCAGGACGGACACAGTTTGCTAAATGCAATCGCCTTCCCATCGGTGCGGGCTTACGATCCGGCGTTCAACTACGAAACCGCCACGATCGTGTTTGACGGTTTGAAGCGAATGTACCAGGACGGCGAAAATGCGTTGTATTACATCATGGTCGGCAACGACAATTACAACATGCCTGAAATGCCAGCGGGTGTCGAAGAGGGAATCATCCGAGGCATTTACAAGTTCTCCAGTGCCGACGTCAAGGGTTCGAAGCATCGCGTCCAGTTGTTTGGATCGGGTGCGATCATGAACGGCGTTCTGGATGCTCAACGCATGTTGGCCGAGAAGTATCAGATCGCTTCGGATGTCTGGAGTGTGACAAGTTACACCGAACTGCGCCGAGACGCCCAATCTTGCCGCCGTTGGAACATGTTGCATCCAGGTGAAACACCCAAGAAGAGCTACATTGAAACGGTACTCCAAGGGCATGAGGGTCCATACATTGCGGCCAGCGATTATGTGCGAGCCCTAGCTGAACAGGTCCAACCGTGGATCCCGGGCGATTACTTCGTCTTGGGTACCGACGGTATGGGACGCAGTGAAACGCGTCCTGCCCTTCGTCGCCACTTCGAAGTCGATGGCGAATTGATCACGTTGGCGACGTTGTATCAACTTAGCCAACAGGGCAAAATCCCTGCCGCTGACGTTGCTAAAGCAGTCACCGAACTGGGGATCGATCCAGAAAAGCCGAACGCGTTGTACGCCTAGTGCGCGGTCAATGGTGAATCAATCAATAGGAACCGATGAATCCGAATTGCAAGAGTGGCCCACGATGTACAAGACGGCCAAGGTGAGATGCTGGACGTAGTGATCTGCCGCCGATGGTTCGAGTCCGTTGGTTCGAATCCGTTGGTTTAGGTGCCAGTGGTTTGATGCCAATGAATTGGTGCTATGACTGCATGAAGTCATGATTGCAGTCACTAGCACGGCAGTCACTAGCACGGCAGTCACTAGCACAGCAGTCACTAGCACAGCAGAGGCAGAAATGTGCTGGGACAAAATGTTCGGGAGCACAATGGACGGCAACCACCACGTACCGTGACAATAACGAAGTTGAGAAGTAATAACGAAGTTGAGAAGTAATAACGAAGTTGAGAAGTAATAACGAAGTTGAGACCCGAAAGTTTCAGCTGCTATATTTTTTACTGCGGTGTCAATATTGAAATTAGGGCAGGGACTGCAGTTAAGTTTTCCAATCCATTTTCACGATCTAAATACCTCGATTACGAAACACTATGGCTACTGAAATTAAACTTCCGAACCTGGGTGACGGCATTGATTCGGGCGAAGTCCTGGAATTGTTTGTAAGTGTCGGCGACACGATCGAAAAAGACCAGACGCTGTTGGAAATCGAAACCGACAAGGCAACCACGAACGTTCCTAGCGAAGTGGCTGGCAAGATCGTGAAGATCGATATCGCTGAAGGGGATACCGTCACGATTGGACAGGTTCTGTTCCATGTCGAAGTGACCAGCAGTTCGGCACCGGCCCCTGCACCAGTACAAGCCGCGAAGCCGGCACCCACTCCCGCACCGGCGCCAGCAGCACCTAAGGTGGTAGCCCCGGCAACTCCAACCATTGCAGCGTCCACACCTGCTCCTGCTCCGGCTCCGGCAAAAACCCCAACAACCGCGCAGGCGATTGCCGCGGCGGTCACTCCAATCGCGGCTCGTCCAGGCGTTGACTTACCGGCCAGCCCGTCAATTCGCCGATTCGCCCGAGAAGTAGGGGTAGATCTTTCCAGTGTCCAAGGTACTGGACCTGGCGGTCGGCTTAGCCGGGAAGATGTCTTGCTAGTGGTAACCGGTGGGACGCGTTCGGCTTCCGGTTCCAGGTCAACCGGTGCGGCGATGACAGCGATGACAGCGGCCAATCCAGCCATTCCGGTCGGAAGCAATGACACCGACAGTTTCGGCCCAGTCACCATTGAAAAGATGAGCCGCATCCGCAAGACAATTGCCAACAAGATGCATGAATCTTGGGTCACCGCGCCCCGCGTCACAAACTTTGATGATGCTGATGTCACGGATCTAGAAGAATTCCGTCTCAGCAGCAAAGACGACTACGCTGAACAAGGCATTAAATTGACTTCGATGCCGTTCGTGATCAAAGCCGTCGCGATGGCTCTGCGTCACAACCCGGCAATCAACGCGTCGGTGGACATGGAACAAGGTAATATCATTTACAAAAACTATGTCAACATTGGCATCGCAGTTGATACCCAACGTGGCCTAGTGGTTCCAAGTTTGCGCAACGCCGATCGTTCTTCTATCCCAGACATCGCGCGGCAATTGCAAATGATTGCAACCAACGCCCGAACCAACAACTTTGGCATTGAAGATCTTCGCGGCAGCACATTCACAATCAGCAATTTAGGTGCGATCGGCGGAACTTATTCCACGCCGATCATCAATGTTCCGGAAGCGGCCATTTTGCTGTTGGGGCGTACTCGTAAACTGCCAGTGGTGGTCGGTGACGAAATCAAACCACGCTTGATGATGCCACTAAGCTTGTCTTATGATCACCGTTTGATTGACGGCGCGATGGCCGCTAGATTCTTGAACGACATCATCGGGTACCTAAAAGCTCCCAGTCGTCTGCTTCTAGCACTGTAACCTTTCACCGCGTCCAACTGAAAACAACAACCATCAACTTTGGTTGCACATCGCCTTTGGTTGCACATCGCCTTTGGTTGCACATCGCCTTTGGTTGCACATCGCCTTTGGTTGCACATCGCCTTTGGTTGCACATCGCCTTTGGTTGCACATCGCCTTTGGTTGCACATCGCCTTTGGTTGCACAATGGCCGCTGTTCTATCGCAGCGACCTTAGTGCAACTAAAGGCGTTTTTTTGCCAAATTGCTAAATAAATCACAATGCTAAATCCAACAAATCACCGAACGTTCCAATAAAGATGGACCGCGGCAGCCTAGTGCACTCGCTCAAAGAAATGCGCTCGCATAGAAATGCTCGGCCAAACGTAGGAGAGCCTAGCGTTTAGCTTTGCGATCGATGCCTAAGCGGAAAGTTAGATCCGCAGACAGGGCTAGTCCTTGCTGATCAAGTTTCGATAGGCTGAGTCTTCAAATTTCAGCAACAGTTCGGATTCGGTTGCAAATCCAAGTGTATCTTCGTTGGAAATTGCCCACATCGACACGCCTTCGTCAGGTTCTACGGGGAATCCGAAACAGCAATGGACTCCGAATTCTAATTCGGCGGATGCTTCGAAATCGCCTGCAACCTTGACCGTTTGTGCGATGTACCTAACCTCTTCCAACATTTGCAACACATTGGACCGTTCTTCGCAGACCGATTGACGTTCAACTCGTTCTTTAAAATATCCGATCCCTTTGATCGCAACATCGTAAGTCGCGGGAAACAAATTCACTTCCAACGCAACTTGTTCTTGATCCGGAACTGCCGGTCCGCTCAAACGAAATGAACTCCAGACCTTTTCGTCTTTCCATTCAATGTTAGACGCCTGGCACTCAAATCCGTTTTCGTTCAACGCTTCCACCATTTCTTCAGGCGTCAACAGCGTCGAATAAGCCAACAAAGACATCCAAACATCCACATAATGAAATTCAATCACTGGGTTCTTATCCTTCGGAAGTACTCATCGCGGCAGGCCGTTTCATTGCACCGCCTTCTACAGTTTGGGCGACGATCGGTTGCTTCGCCTCATTGGGTTGGGACCAACCTAACGCAATCCGACCAATTCCTCAACTTGACTTTGCTTGAAATTTAGGACTGCAACAATTTTTCGACGAAAGCCGGCACAACCTCAGTGGCGGGCCCGTACTGCGAATTAGAGAACGCCGTCCTTTGGGCCGATGGTTCCAGGTTCAATTCCCAGGTCACCGCTCCTGCGTCGTTGGCCATTTGCACAAAGCCTGCCGCTGGGTAAACATTCCCAGACGTGCCGATCGACAGGAATAAATCACTCGCCACAATCGCTGCCTCGATCTTTGGCATAGACATGGGCATTTCACCAAACCACACAATATCAGGGCGCATTTCCCCTACCACGTGACAAGACTGGCAGGCGGTCGAAGGATCAACATCCACTTCAATCACTTGCACATGATCGCATTCCAAACAGCGGACCTTCAACAGTTCGCCATGCATGTGAATCACGTTCTTGCTTCCGGCCTGTGAATGTAAGTTGTCAATATTTTGAGTCACGATCAAAACATTGCCCGCGAAATCCTGCTCCAACTTCGCCAAGGCAACATGAGCCGCATTGGGCTGAACTTGGGGCGTCATCAATTGTTGCCTTCGCTGATTGTAGAACTCCTGAACCAGCGATGGATTGGCGGCAAACCCTTCGGGGGTAGCCACATCTTCCACACGATGATGGTTCCATAGCCCATCGCTGGCACGGAACGTTTGAATGCCCGATTCTGCCGAGATTCCAGCACCTGTCAAAATCACAATCGAACGACTATCAACCATCGCAGTGATCCTTAATTCTATTCACAGCAAAATACATCCGAAGCTTCAAATTAGACACCATTGCGGGATAAAAGGTGAACACGAATCGAGCCCGATTTTGATTACAACGTGATCAACACTCATGCAAACGCGTCTGACCTGACTGCTGCCAACCAAGCCTCTGCACCAAAAGATCAAGCGTCAGTGTCCTGAGCAACGAACGTGGTAGATTTTGGCATAAAAAAACCACGTCGACTGCGATTCGCAGGAGCCGTGGTCTGACTTTCAACTTGAACTTCTGCACGCCACCACAACAATGGTAGCGACCCAACGATTAGATCTTGTCCATGTACCGGTTGACCACGTGTTCGATCAATTCTTGACGGCCACTCTCGTTCTTAGCGGCCTCGCCTTTGGCCAACATGATCGCTTCAAGATCCTTAAAGCCAACCGAACCCGCTTCGATCTTGGTCCCCAGTTCGCTATTCCAACTGCGGTAACGTTGTTCTACAAATTGATCCAATGCTCGATCGGCTCGAATTGCCGCAGCGATCTTCAGCCCCTTGGCGAATGCGTCCATCCCACCAACGTGAGCGTAAAAAAGATCCATCGGATCAAAACTCTCCCGGCGAACCTTGGCATCAAAGTTCACGCCGCCCGGAGCCAAGCCGTACTTCAATAAAACCAACATAATCTGAGTCGTCAGGTAGTAGTCAGTCGGGAATTGATCGGTATCCCAGCCTAACAACAAGTCACCCGTATTGGCATCAATCGAACCCAAACTACCTTGCATGCCTGCGTAATCTAGTTCATGCATCATCGTGTGACCAGCCAAAGTGGCATGATTCGTTTCGATGTTCAACTTGAAGTGATCCATCAAATCATAGGCACGCAAGAAGTTTAAACACGCCGCAGCATCCGAATCGTATTGATGCTTGGTCGGTTCCTTCGGTTTTGGTTCAATCAAAAATTGACCTGTAAAACCAATCTCTTTCGCGTAATCAACGGCCATATGGAAGAAGCGGGCCAAGTGGTCCAATTCCCGCTTCATATCCGTGTTATAAAGATTCTGATAGCCTTCGCGGCCACCCCAAAACACATAATTCTGGCCGCCCAATTCATGGGTCACTTCCATGGCTTTCTTCACTTGAGCAGCCGCGTAAGCGTACACTTCGACATTACAAGTGGTTGCCGCACCATGCATAAATCTTGGGTTGCTAAACATATTTGCAGTACCCCAAAGCAGCTTGATGCCTGTCCGCTGTTGCTGTTCTTTCAACACACTGGCAACGGCGTCAAAATTGGCATTCGACTCAGCTAAACTTGCGCCTTCTGGGGCAACATCACGGTCGTGAAAGGCATAGAAAGGAACATCTAATTTTTCGAAAAACTCAAACGCCACTCGTGCTCGATTACAAGCATTCTCGACCGATTCACTTCCATCGTCCCAAGGTCGCAACATCGTGCCACCACCAAATGGATCGCTGCCCGTCCCGCGAAAGGTATGCCAATAGCAAACGGTGAATCGCAAGTGATCTCGCATCGACTTGCCTTCAATCATCTCGTCGCCGTTGTACCAACGAAACGCTAATGGATTGTCCGATTGGGGACCTTCGTATTGGATTTTACTGACTTCTGGAAACGCAGCCATAAATTTTGATCCTTGTTTACTACGGTAGAATTTTCACAAATGAAACCCGGCCATTCCCATTGGAATCTGGCCACTCACGTTCAACACACTCCCGTGACTCGTCCGCCGATGACCCATCAACTGAGTACAAGCCGCCAGAATTCCATCGCTTTTGCCATTGAAATCGACTGAAACTTGCCCAGCTTTTCTTTGATTGTCTTGGATTGAGCCCGCTTTTCAAGTAGAATTTGCGCAGATCATCATAGATATTTCACCTAACTTGTCGGCTATAATCCCAGTGCAGAAAATGCTCCCTTTACCGTCAAATTTTTGTCACAAAACTATAAGACAGGCTAAATTTTTGACTTTGACCGAAATTTTTGACGAAGACGGGGCTGATCCAGCACGAATCGTCCATGACAGACCCCAATGTTCCATTAGATTTTTAACCTAACGTCAACACCCATTTCAGGCCCCCTTGATCCGCCTATGTCGCAACGCCGTTCCATCGCTTTGCTGGTTGAAACCTCCAACGCCTATTCCCGAGGTCTGTTGGAAGGCATTTTGGATTTCGCGCAGCAACACGGGAATTGGTCGATCGTTTTACCCGAACAAGAACGAGGGGCCACGCCGCCGGGATGGCTTTCTGACTGGAGCGGTGAGGGCATCATTGCACGAATCGAAACCAATAGCATGGCTTGTGCGATCGAGAAAGTTAGCGTGCCCGTGGTCGACCTTAGCGCCGCCCGGTACCTGCCGGGAATTCCCTGGGCAGATACCGAAGATGAAGCCATTGCAAAATTAGCCGTCGAACATTTTTCCGAACGCGGGTTCCAGCATTTTGCCTATTGTGGTGATCCCGGTTTCGAGTGGTCGAATGCACGTTGCCGACAATTTACGCATTTCGCTCAGGCGGTTGACCGAAAAGTTCATATCCATCAATCGATTCATCGCTACGACCCAGAATTTACGATCGATAAAGAGAAACAACGCCTGGCACAATGGTTGACCCAACTGCCACGTCCTGTCGCCATCATGGCTTGCTACGACTTTAAGGCCCAACAACTATTAGACGTTTGTCGTGAATTGCAAATTTCCGTCCCCGAACAAGTGGCCGTCCTGGGCGTGGATAACGATCGACTGCTCTGCGAATTCGCTAGCCCGCCACTTTCTAGTATCATTCCTGACACTCGTCGAACCGGCTTTGAAGCTGCCGCGTTGTTGGAAAGAATGATCACCGGTGAAGCGGTGGGAACCCAGTGCTTGGTCACTCGGCCCTTGGGAATTCACACCCGTCAATCCACTGACATTCTGGCGATCGACGACCAAGATATCGCAACCGCGATGAAGTACATCCGCGAACACGCCAACCACAACATTCGCATTGCTGACGTTTTGCGACACGTTCCACTGTCACGGCGAATCTTCGAAGCGAGATTCCAAAAAGCCGTCGGGCGAACACCGCATCAGGAGATCCAAAGGATTCGAATCAATCGAGTCAAACAATTGTTGACTCAGCCTGAACTAAGCGTCGGCCAGATCGCTCGACTTTCCGGCTACGAGCACGCAGAATACATGGCCGCCGCATTTCGCCGCGAAACCGGACTCTCGCCTTCCACTTACCGACAGCAAATCAATCGACCCTCAGTCGCCAGTTCCGCCCCGTGAAGCGATCGGCGAATGGGCAATGCAGGCAAAAGCAAGGCCGTTTCCTGCATTTAGAGCCCAATCAGCTACCAAAACAGCGGCGATTAACTCTTGTAAAATTCGTTGTACAAAAAGAATAACTGGTCCGAGACATCAAACATATGGACCAACAATGCTGCACGAGCCCACATGCCGTTCCGCGCCTGCCGGAAGTACATCGCCCTAGAATCAGCATCGATTTCCGTGGGAATCTCTTGAATCACACTGTCACGCGGAAACGGATGTAAAATCGGAGCGTAATCCTTCATTTGATGCACACGATCCAAGGTCAAGTGATACTGCGACAGGTCCAGTTGTTCGATCGATTGACTATCTTCCGCGGTGTTGTGTTCACGTTGAATCCTAGTCATGTACAAACAATCGACCTCGGACAAAATCGGTTTGCCGTCCAGCGTTGCGTCTAACGAATCGAATTCGTGGAATTCGGCTCCCGCATTTTGCAAACGACTTCGCAAACCTTCATCCATCCGCAGCGTATCATGGTTGGGCGACACGAAGAACATGCGGACGCCTTCGTAGTTCAATAACGCGGTCGCCAACGATCGTACCGTTCGCCCGCGTCCCAAATCACCACAAAACATGTACGTCTTGTTTTCCACACCCTGGGTCAGCGAAGGATACTTTCGCCTAAGATCCGACAACCGACTGTTGCTGGTGCCGGGGCGATGATCAAACTGGAAAGATCGCTGAATGGTGTAAATGTCTAGCAGTGCTTGAGTCGGATGCTCCTCGGATCCAGAACCCGCATTAATAATCGGCACCGATCGCATATCGTTACGATCCAGTTCGTTCATCAAGTAGGCACAGCACTCGGAAAATGTAGCTTCGGGGCTGCGCATAATGATCACATCAAAATAGCTGCTAAACATTCGAATCGAATCCAGTGGCGATTCCCTCTTCACTTCGCTACTGGTAGCCGGGTCGCGCACTTCATTACAAGTCAAACCCAAAATTTGACACGCAGCCATAAACGAAAGAAAGGTCCGAGTCGATGGCTGGGTAAAGTACAACATCGCTCGCTTGTGACTTAGCAAATCACGCAGGCGATCACAGCCAGCTTTAGTCTTAGAGAGCTGCCGAATCATGTCGGCCAGAATTTTGAATCGATTCAAAAATGGGCGGTCCAACTGCGATGCGAAAATTAAATGCTTCAATCGCCCTTCGCGTTGAAATTCATCCATCTTCATCCGCATGGGACGGTCTTGCCGAGTCGCAAAGTCAGATAAATCCAGCAGCATAAGTTGCAAACGCCATCAACTACGAGGGAACACGGCCAGGAAACACTACGGGGGAGCACGGTCAATGAACACGGTCAATGAACACGGCCAACCCAACGCCGTAATACCAACCACAAAACTTGCGCAAATCCACACGCCCGTAAGTCTTGAGCCAGTCGGAGGCCCGATTATCTCACAGTCCCAAAATCTTACAAGTCGCCGATCGGTCTCGTCCTGCGTCAATCATAACCATGATACGCAGTCCGCATTATCACCTACCCGCATTATTACCTACCCGCATTATTACCTACCCGCATTGTTGCTTGCCCGCATTATCAACCAACCGGCATTATCGCCAGACTGCTCCCGGCGGAGCCTGCCATTCCAATTCCGTGTAGAACATCGCATCGGCGTTGATGTTCGCCTCGCTTAGCGTTGTGACGTGACGGTTCACCGCGGGAACTTGCCTTAACCACGGCAGCACAAACCCCCAAACCGCCACGACAACGCCGACACACAAAATCAATTGACCCCACCGCCAGCCCGTCGAATCTAAGCGTTTGGGTTGATGGGGCGTCTGGGTCTTGGTTGCATCGAACATCATATCACCTGTATGGATCAGAAAATCATCACACCCTCACACCCTCACACCGTAACATCGTAACGCTATCACACCCTCACGCCGTAACATCATCACACTATCACGCGGTAAAGCAACCTTGTCTTCAAGCAGGCTCCGTTAAGGACTGACCGACGATTTGAAGATAATTCCAAACATCAAATAAGCCATCAAGAAGGTCAACAACAGGTTCAAACTTTGCCCAACCGCGTACAAGATCAACGGCTTTCCCGAGCGGAAGTAGGGCCGAAGCTGAGCGAAATTGGTATCCAACCCAATGCACACAAACGCGAAACAAAACAGCCAACTTCGAATCGGCTTAGTCACGCTGTCAAGGGCACTATTGACCCACAATTCGCCGTAGTAACTGCTGGCAAATAGCAGCGAACAAATCGCAGACGCCACCACGAATCCTAACACAAACTTGGGGAAACGCTTCCAAATCTCCCCCAGGCCGACGGACGATTTTTCTGCCGAGGTTCCCTCTTCAACCGATCGAGTCCAATAGACAGCGACCCCTAACGCAATCACACCAATCAAAATGTTCTGGATCATTTTAATGGTCACCGCCGTCTCCGAACCGATCGGCCCCAAGGCCTCGCCTGCCGCCGCGACCGCGCCTGTCGCGTCAATGGTTCCGCCGATCCAAGCACCGGCTACCACCGGGTCCAATCCCATGGCAAGCACCAACCTAGGCATCACCACCATCATGATGACCGTAAAACTTAACGACAGTCCAATCGCCAGTGATAACTCTTCCTTTTTCGCTTTGCATGCCGCCGCCGTCGCAATCGCGGCCGACACGCCACAAACACTCATGTCCGCCGAGATCACCATGTTTAGCGACCGGCTTTGCATCTTCAACACTCGCTGCCCAAAAATATAAGTCGAGATCAAAACGATCGGTGTCACCACCCAAGCCACAAAGATGCCTGGCACTCCAAGAGCCAACAGTCGACCAAACAACACTTCCACGCCCAACAACACCAAACCAATCTTAATGTACAATTCGCCATTGATCGCCGGGCGCACCCACTGCGGCGTGCGTATCGTGTTGGAAATGATCATCCCCACCAACAATGCCCACAGTGCATATTCCAAATTATAAGCCTTGATCACGGACTGCCCTGCCATGACATAAGCGATCAGGACCAAACCAAACAACGGAATGTAGGCCAAGGCAAACTTGATCGGCGACCGACCGCGGAACCCCTGACCCACTGCGCCAACCAAAAAGATCGCCAACATCGCTCCCAGAATTCCCGGCCAAAGCAGTTTGACCGCTTTGGGTTTCTGGCCTTTTTTAAGTACCTTGGGTTCAAACCCATCGTTCAAAACTCCGTTTAGCGGGTTCTCCGACCAGGACCCCACCTTGCCCACTTGCCCTTTTAATGGCGAATCCCAGTTGAATTCTTTCGCCGCAACGGTATCGGCAAGCACTTTATCAGCAGTCACGGCAGCGGTTGGGTCGGCGTCCACTTTCGCCGATGAGGCCGATGGGGAAGTCTTGTCCTTAACGTGTCGCGGAGATTGCCAGGTCAAACCCTCCGGCACTGTCATCAATGACAAACCCAGGCCCAACGCGATGATCAAACTGCCCACAAGAACGGCGGTCCAGTCTTCAGACAATCCCGATTGAATTTCCAAGTTGCCATCGTTTGGATTCGACGCCAGGTGATCGGTGGCAACCGGGGCGGAGTTAGTCGAATCTGAGTTGGAATGGGACGAAGACTGTCGAGTCATTTTGATTTCTTCTGCGGGCGGGGAGCGAGCGGGAGGGACGATCCAGGAATCCTAAAGCTTAAACCTTGTGATACGGACAGGGTAGGCGAATTTCCCCCAACCACTTCCAAAATCCAAATAATAACGCTTTGGCAAGCGTACGATTCACCACCCCTTCGCTGCCAACCACTTCTACCGCAGAACAGAGTCTGATCAGTTGTCTACTGATCGAAACAAACGGTCGCCCGCTCGCCTAAGTCCCGCCTTGGCTGCCAGTTCATCCAAAAATAGATCGCGATCCGCTGGAGAGATCAGAACCGCTTTAAACAACCCAGTGCCGTATCGCACACTTAATCGATCCAACGAAAGAGCGGGAGAACTAAGCGGATTTCTCGATGGCTTGACTTCCACAATGTCTGATAAGCCAATTGAGTATCTGAACCAACCACTTTTGATCCACAAATGATCGCTATGCATGCCGTATGCAATAGGCATCACGACGCCCAGATACAACACCGCAATTAAGATGAGCATGCCAATGCCAATAGGTAATTCGGTAAACTTCCGCTCCAAAACCATGCGGACACAGACGCTCAATGAAACTAATGGGGCCACCCATAATAACACGGCAATCCACCAATCCACTTTCGATCGATACCATCTCACTTGCGGGTCGTTCATCTTGCACTCCACTATTTATTGAGCCAAACACATTTCTTCAACGGCACGGCTACTTCAGTCACTTCAACGGCACCTTGCCTAACGCAGTTTCCTATCCATTAGCATACTGCATCATCGTTCACGGTACACTGACCGTAACCTGATTGACAAACCATTCCGCCGATCCAGGTCACATCCGCAACCAACTCAACCGCAACCGCTGCTTGCCTTCATTCACACAACCAACGAAGCACTTTTGCTGACCTGAAAGTCACCAAATATCCTCACTAGAACCAAGATTAGTCATCTACCCGAAAAGTCAGGCGGTTGCCTTCATTCACTTGAACTCCTATCACTTTCTGGAACAACTTTCATTATCTTAAAAGGCTGTCACGATCTTTCATGCTTGACACTTGATTGATTGTCGGCGGATCCGATCGACGCAAGAATTCATTTATTGCTAGACGATTCATTGGTTGCTGAATCAACAAATCCATTGATCGGTAACTTTTAACCCGGTCAATTCCCGTGAAACTTAAACGCACCGATTACATCTTTGGCCTTGTTCTGCTGTTCATCTTGCTAATCGCGGTGGTTTCGATTTACCGGGGCTTTGGCGGTGGTCGACGAATCGATGTCACGCAACTCCCACGCGCCGAACATCCACTATTCGCCGGCAAGTAGCGTGACGATAACTCGGTTGACTATTTTGCTGCCCTTGAAAGACTGGAAAGCGAAGGCGTGCTTCAAGAAGAAAACTTCGTTGTCGCGATACTTGAACTGGCCCAGACGATTGCGAATTGTGCCCGATGACCCGCAGGCAGTATGCCAAGACACTGGTCTTTCATGAAGATTCTGAACATCGATTTCATGCCTTCAATCAAATCGTATCTTCGTTGGAAGAATGCCCTAATAATTTACGACTTCAAGGTGCAATCGCCACATCAACCGTCAAGTCATTCCAAGTTGGAAGCATAGACAATCCGATGCCGCAAGACGCTTGGGACAGGGCGCACAGTGAATAAGAATGTGGAAGAAGCACTAGAATTTTACGGCACTAGAAGCTTACGGTGGCAGAATTTTATACGGCGGCAGAATTTTATACGGCGGCAGAATTTTATACGGCGGCAGAATTTTATACGGCGGCAGAATGTGCAGCCCGAAAAAGAAACAACAGGTGCTCGCTTAGATAAGGAAACATAGCGTACTTAAATAGAAGTAACGCAAACACCAATCGAATTTCAAGCCCAAAAAGAATCAATCTTGAACCAATGGACAAGCGTCTCTGCCAACCGACCTTGGATCCCGCTTACTGGCGGTCGATATCAACCGTCACAAAATTACATCTTGCAACCTTACATCTTGCAACCTTACATCTTGCAGCAACCAGCCTTGCAGCCAATGGCCGCTTTAACGCTATAACAAAAGTCGATCACTTAGCGTCATTGACTTAGCGTCATTGACTTAGCTTCATTGACTTAGCTTCATTGACTTAGCTTCATTGACTTAGCTTCATTGACTTAGCGTGCCAACAGTACTTCAGTTTGAATCAAAAACGGTTTGTACTTAAATCTACTCAAACGGAACTTTCTACAATAAAACGCCCAACTGGAAAGACAGAGCGATCGAAAACAAGAAGCTTGCCACAAATCCAACTTCACCTCGCTAATCGCCCACCCGCAAGCAAAACCCACGCGGCTTATCACTTACTAGCTTTGGGGATCGACTACCGACTTGCCACTCAAGTTGCCTGCCCCACACTGTTGACTTCGTAAAACCTTGAAATCCGACGCAGTCCAATGGGAACGACGTCGATTCGATCTGCCAATCTCACCCACCCAATAATGAGTTTCGCAAATCTAGTTTCCAAACCGCATTCTACAAAACAACCGTATGACATTTGAAGCCAACCTCTTGTTTCGATTTCGCTCATGCCTCTATTTACGCAAGCGTCCTGAATCCAAAACAATCGCCAAAAGTTCAGCGCTGCTGGTCACTTTTTGTCTGCACCCGAACCAGTAAAAAACTCGCTTCTATTTCAGCTTTTTGAAAACCATCCACTCAAAAAGTTCTACCCGGAGCGTAACAAGCAGAACCCTTTCGCAGACGAAACGAACCCTAATCGACTTCCGGTAAGTCTGTTTTGAAAAATCGCAAGAAAATCCCGGACTTCGTAGAGAATAGGCTTGAAATGGGCTTCAAGCGGCAGATGCCAAGCGAATTAGGCCGGTCCCGCAAACAGACATGTAGATTTCGTCATATTCCAGGCTGACTCGAGCCCACTGGAACAACACCCAACCAATGCGGGCTTGATCGCGCTATAACCCGCAACGCCAACCCGGCCCAAATCGATCAACCGGCCCCAACCAGTAGCAAGCACGCGGCTAGTTTCAAGGCCAGCTTACTATCGGCGTGCGACTGTTGATATCACTTGCAGCAGTCGGCCGGATCATGTCTAACCGACTGTCCAAAGCCTGGAACTTGGGCCCAGCTTTCCATCGATGTCAGACTGGCTTAATCAATTTACCTGGTCGTCGCGGTCACTTCGGTTGACCCGAAGTCGCCCGTTATAAATCGACCACTTACCTGACGAATGGTTCGCAGCGCAAACCAAGCCAAGGCAAAAAAGATAGTAAATAATGTCAACAAGGACCAAGTCGCCAGTCGAATCAGAGAATCACTTAATTTCTGTGACGGTTGCAAAACGGCCTGATAATTTTCAGCCGCAATCACAATCAGGCCAGTCTCTTGTTTGCTGCCCGCTCCATAGTTCCCAAAATGACTGGTCACTTTCGAGGTCCCAGCGATCCAACGCCCTTGATAACTGCGGCTGATCGAATCCGCGTCTTGTTCAGGCAGCTGTCCAATCGGATCGACAAAAATTCCATGGTCTTGATCTAAACTGCTCCGTACCACTCGGGCATCAAACACACCATCGGGAACCAGACGGCCATCGTCAATCGTTCGACTAAGAAACGGATGCTCCAAAATGGTGCCACAATTGACTCCGTCCCGCGCATCCACCAGCATCGCATACTGCTGTGAACCGTTATCAAATTCGACAAACGAACCGGTATCAACCGTTACGGCAACCACGCCAATAAATTCTTCGCCTTCGAATACCGGGCAGGTGAATGCGACTTTCCAGTGCCCATTGGCCGTCGAAGGAAACGCAGCCGAAACATAAGTCGTGTTAATGTGCTGTCGTCTGGCAAGCTGTGTATTGTAAAGCAAGGAAAAGTCTTCCTCTTTGGAATAATCCAAATCGTAACTTAGTCCACTAAAGTAAGTTCGATAAGAATAGTTCCGACCCAAGACCTTGGCTTCGGCCGTGCCTTCAAAACTGGTCGCCACCTGAGTCCCATACTTGTCGACAATGAACAAACTGGCCGAGGCCGGAAATTCTGGGTCGGCGATCCTCTGACGCAACAGTTGATGGATCCGAAGTCCTGCCGGGTCGGCGGCGAGCGTTTGGCGGTAACTATTTAATGCCTCATCCGAGTTCTTCCTGGGATTGGCTAACAGCGGCTGAGCGGCTTGAAAGTCGGCTCCGGATAACAATTCCGCCAGGTCGGTACGCAGTTGACGATTCTTGGAAAGGTCGACCACCGCCTTAAAGTATCGATCAATCTGTGCAGACGCACTGCTGGCAGCCAACTGAGCCGCCCAGCGGTTGCTTTCACCAGCCTTATCCAAGATCGCAGCGTCCGTATCCGATTTCGCTTGCCGGTACATGAACCAGAAGAAGGACAACATGACCATCAACAGAATCAGCGGAGCCCCCAAGCCTAAAATCATCAGCGGGCGCCGAGTCGCCTGGGCCTCGCGTTGCTTCAAGGCCGCCAAAACACCTTGGGCCGATTGAAAACGGCGCGACGGCGTGGGTGCCAGGCACTTTTCCAAAATATCAACCAAAGCCTGGTCCGCTTTTGCAATCGCACGCACTTGCTTCAAAGTCGATTGCTTGCTGATCTGCTTGCGGTACGCGACCAATCGTTGTTCCACACCATCAATACGCTGAATGTATTCCAAAAATTCGTCGTCGCGATGCGGTGGATGGCCAGCCAACATGCAGTACAACAACACACCCGCAGAATAGATATCCCAACGAACATCAGGGATCGCATTCAAATCCGCTTGTTCAGGTGCCATGTAAAATAAGGTGCCAAGCGCCGGTGCCTGCTCCGAATTCAACCTGGATTGACCAAAGTCAGCCAACCTAGGATTCAGATCACTATCCAGCAAGACGTTACCCGGCTTCAAATCGCAATGCAAAATGCCTTTGTTGTGCAGATGCATCAAGCCGACCAAAACGTCGTGAAAAATGTTTAACGCTTGCTGTTTGGGTAAGGCTCCGTTGTCCCGCAACAGGTCTTCCAACGATCCGTTTTCAATGTAGTCCATCACATAATAAGGCGGCGTGGAATTCCAACCCACATCCAACAATTGGACGACATACCGATCGGCCGAAAGACGAGCCAACTTTTCGACTTCGCGCGATAGCATACTGACGTCAACGTTTCGACGCTGGGTATAAAATTTGATCGCAACCTTTCGACGAGTATTCCGATCAACGGCCGCCCAGACCTCTCCATAGGCTCCGCTGCCCAAACAATATTCCAGATCGTAACCAGGAATTTCAGCAGGCGGTCCGTCTCGGCGAACGCTACGCGACCGAGCGGAAGACATTTCGTCGTCGGATTGATGTAGCGTGGGTTCGTCCGTCATTTCTACTCGATTTTCGTTTTACCAGGTTCCACAGCGTTTGCAGGCTTCCCAGCAGCCTTTGATTTCATTCGATGTTACCGAATGATCCTGGGATTGGCTAACCGGCAGCCCGAAACATTCTGGCCCATCGACTGGGTAGGATAGCTTAACAATCCCGGGACTCCGAGTCGCGAAACGGCTGGGGAACCCTTCGCTGGTGGCTGGGGACAACCGCACTCGCCTGCGTCCAACAGTGGTCCAAGTCGGGTCAACCATGGCTTTCGCGTCTGTCGATCATGCGCAGTGATGTTACAATAGTGACCATCGTCGCAGGTTCGATTGCTTGCCGGCCCCTTTAAATCTATTGATACGAAAGAAAAATCGCTTTGATCGTTCAGCGGCCCAATCCGACGGAAATTTGGCCAGTCGTGCAGGCCTTGCTGGGCAATATTGACCAAGGGACAAGGAACCAACATTGGGACCAAGTGCAAGGCACATCCTACGACGAAATTCAAGCTGACCAAAGCGACCTATTGTCTGGGCTGTTTGTCGCGGTCGACGATCACGGCGTTCCAATCGCAGCCATTTGGTCCATTCGCTTGCCAGGCAAGTCCACAATTGTGGGGCTGCCCACGGCCATTTCACTAGCAACGGATTCGCAGGCAGCAGCTTCACTGGCACCGGAAAATTTGACCGATGGCGTTTTGAATCACCTTAATGACAATAAGATTAATGACAGTAACATTGTGCAACAGGGCGGGCCGCAAGACGACGTCACGCCAAGAGATTCGCAAGTTCAAGCCGCTCAATACGCTAATCAAATGGCGTTTACCGTGTCGGATCATTCACCAAGCGTCGCAGTAGCCACCGCGTTGATCCAAAAGACATCGCAATGGATTGACCAGCAAGACGTTGAAATAGCTCAAGTTGCCTTGGCGGTGGACGACACGGATAACATCGAAGCCTTTTCCGCCGTGGGACTTAATCGCCTAGTCGAATTGATCTACCTAATCAGCCCAGAACTGAATCAACGTAGTATCGCCAAGTCGGACAATCGGTCTCGTAAGTTAGGAAAAAATAACAATTCGGCCTCGGTTGAATTTCAGTCAATCCCGCCCTCGGACGACACCTTGCCGCGTTGGTCTGCCATTTTGAACGAAACTTATGTGCAATCTCAAGACTGCCCGGGCATGACTGGGAAGCGTAGCACGTTTGAAGCAATTGAGGGTTATAAGAACACAGGCGAATTTTTGCCCGTGGGTTGGCTGATCGCGGAAAATAAAAACACTGATTTTAAGCAACAACCTTCCAAAGAGGTTTCGCCCGATCCACTCGGCCAAGTTCTCCCAATCTCTCCAAAGTCGTCAGCCGCGACAAATCATGCGGATTGTGGAAGCGACGTCGCTTGCTGCATTCTTGCCGATCATCCGCTTTCGGACTATCTGGAACTGGTTTACTTTGGCGTCGCCCCGGGGGCTCGAGGTCAATCGTTGGGTCTCCACGTTTTAAACACAGCCGCGAAAATTGCGCTAAAACAAGGCAGAAACCGCATAATTGCGGCTGTAGACAGCAAAAACCTGGCGGCAATGCGGGTCTACCAACGCAGTGGCTATTCTGCGATCGAACGAAGATTAGTCTTGGCAAAGTTTTATTCGTGACACCGACTTTCGCTACCCGATCGATTCACCGACAATTTATCCACCATCAAGATTAAGCGACTGGGCGAACAAATTTAGAAAGATTTCCAACCCAGTTCGCCCCGAAGATTGCCGATTTCACGCGTTTATTTGATCGTAGCCTTTGGGCTAGTTGAACTAAATTTGTTAGCGATTTGACATTAGTGCTAGCTGCCCTAAAATCTGCTTCACAATTCGGAACGAGCCCTTTGGCCGTAGGACGGCGGCTAAAGAGGATTTTGGCATAATTCGTTGAATGGAAGCGCCCGAGTGACCAACGTTGATGATCGTTCAACCTGTTTGACCAGGTCGTCGTCGCATGATCAAGATAATCATGCGGCTGATGATCTTGGACGACACGTGAACCAATCACAATTAGATTACCCCGATCAAAAGCATTTGAATGAAAGTGCTTCAGGCGGCGGTGATTCTGTTGTGGCAGGTTCCGATGGGTTGCGTCACAAAGTCACTGGGAGTGCTGTTTGCAGAAAGCTTCAGGAAGTGGCTCAACGAGAGAAAGAGTTAGCGTGGAAGCTGGCATCCTCTCTGTCGGATACGATAGGAAGAGATCGGTATGAACTGTATTTTGACGACAATAGTTTTCAGATCCAACACGGCAAGATCATGGTTCAAGCCGCGGACGAATTTTCTTTAGAACGACTCTATTCCCAGTTTGCTCAGACAGTTCGAACGATTGCCAAGCAATTATTGGGCGATGGAATCAGCGTCGCATTTACGGTCATCGGACAACCTGCGGTCCAGACCTCTTTATTTGCCGACGATGTTCCGTGCCTGGAAGTCGCGTCCCAAACTACAAACTCACATCCAATAAATAGAAATCTATCGACGGTTGCGACCTTAGACCCCAATTCCAACAAGCACAATTCCAACAAGAGTCGCCCAAATCGAAATCCAAAAACCGAAACTCACAAGACCAGTCGTTTGGTCAAAGCTGATCGTGTCGCTGATTTAGGTGCCGCTGATTTAGTTGGCGATGCCTCAAGTGTCGGTGCCTCGAATGTCGGTGCCTCGAATGTCGGTGCCTCGAATGTCGGTGCCTCGAATGTCGGTGCCTCGAATGTCGGTGCCTCGTTTGCGGAATCGTTGATCACTAGCTGCCATGCGTTTTCGACGGATGCGTTTTCGACGGACCCTTTGTCGCGACCTGCGGACGGTTTAGACCACTTGGACGATCGGACTTTGGGGATTGGGTCACGTCAGATTAGTGACGGCGGTTTAACCGGTCTTTGCTTAGGCAGTGCCGATGCGCAGAAGCCTGGTTTTTCTGCGGTCGAAAATCAGCAATTGTCTCTGTTTGAGGACGTTGACTTAGCTTCGCAACACTCGCGTAAACTAGACGCTCAAGCGGGCAAATCCAGCCTGGCTAGCCACATCGGGGCGGATTGGGTGCGGGAAAGCGATTCGAGTGCGGCAAGTCGCTTTGGATCGTCTACGGTGGGTAGCCAACCGCCTTCAAAGCAAACCGGTCAACAACGCGGACATTCTGCAACTCAAGGACATTCTGCAACTCAAGGACATTCTGCAACTCAAGGACATTCTGCAACTCAAGGGACGCGGAAGTTTGACGACAATCAGTCGGGCAGTGATGCACGACGAGCGACATTGCCGGGTGCTCGGACTTCGATGAGTCTGTCAACGTTCGAATTCGGCAGTGCGAACCAACTGGCCCAAGCCGCAACCCAACAGGTGGTCGCTCGGCCAGGCCAGATTTCGCCGCTGATGATTTTTGGGCCTGTGGGCTGCGGTAAGAGTCACTTGGCGACCGGCCTGGGGCAGCATTTACGCGGTTGCTTCAAATCGTTTTCCGTATTGCAACTTTCGGCCGAACAATTCACTTCGCGGTTCTTGGAAGCACTTAACGGTAGCGGGCTACCCAGTTTGCGTTCCAAGTTCCGAGAAATTGATTTGCTGATTTTGGAAGATATTCAATTCTTCAGCGGCAAAAAGGCAACGCTGATCGAACTGCAGCACACGATCGATTCGCTGATCAAAAACGGCAAGCAATTGGTGCTGACCGCAGACCGACATCCCAACGACCTTGGCTTCTTAAGCACAGAAGTTCAGACACGAATTGTCAGCGGATTGGTCATTCCTTTGCAACCGGCGGATCGCGAAGCACGTGCAGCAATTTGTAAGCAAATATGTTTGCAACGGGGAATGCAGATCGAAGCATCAATGATCCAGTGGTTGGCTGACAATGTCAGTGGCGATGTACGACGCCTTTCTGGGGCGTTGTTCCGAATTATGGCAATGCAAATGAGCCACGGGGAATTGCTACAACCAGCCCAAGCGATGGATTTGCTAAGCGATTATGTTTCGGCAGGTACGACGATTTGCAGTTTGGCTCAGATTCAAAAAGTAGTGTGCGGCGTCTTCGGCGTTGATTCAACCGAACTAAATAGTGAACGCCGAACCCGCCGGATCAGTGGCGCCCGAATGTTAGCGATGTTCTTGGCTCGAAAACACACACCAGCAGCGCTCTCGGAGATCGGTGATTTCTTTGGCGGACGAAAACATAGCACGGTGTTGGCCGCTGAAAAACGGATCAAGTCCTGGGTCGCCAGCAATGAAACGATCGAAACCTCAATGTCCACCACGAACACTCGCGAAGTCATCCGCAAGATCGAATCCCAACTCAAAGCGATTTAACCGCAGTTGAATTGATCATACAGATTCCAACGCTGGTAGAAACGACCTGCTGCCATTTCTAAAATCGATCGCAATTCCTAACCATCTACCGCCAGTTCTTCTCGGTTCCCCAACGCGATTTGGGGCGATACTGACCCAAGACCGAATCTGGTATCATGACCCAACGCTGCCCCCACTGGCGAACGCCCCGGGTAAAATTCTTTCAACCCAGTTGCCCACCAACTTCTCAAACGTGATTTCGATGCCTCAAGTGAACCCACACGGTCCCCAAGAATCCAGCGAAATCGTTGACGAAGTGAAGACGCCCAATGACGCGTCCGATTTGGCACAAGCACAACAACTCGAGAACGCAACGTGGTTGACCCAGTGGTGTCAGTCCCAAGAAGGGGTCAAGCAACTTAAAATACTGGACACCTCCAACGCCAAGCTATTGAATCAAATTCAAAATCTTCGCAAACAGGGACTCACGCCCCAGCAAGCTAGCACCGTGATGGAACTGCGGGAACTCAGGCAACGGGCCACCCGAAAATTCACTAACCCTGACGAACTCTTTTTCACTCGACGTTCCCTGGAACAAGCAAGCGGCGGTTTGATCACCCGCTGGAAGATTGATCTGATCAAGACTATCGCCCCCAAAGCACCAATCGTCGTGATCGACATTTGTTGCGGAGTCGGTGGAGACCTATTAGAAATTGCCAAACACTTTCCCGTCATCGGAATCGATTCCAATCTAGCGGTTGCCCATCTGGCGGAAACCAATTTGCAAGTCTACCAACGCATCGCAGGCGAAAATATAAATTCGCAAACGTTCGCACCGTCCAACCTTCCCTCTGCAACACCGTCGCGGGGAACACCGTCTGCTAAAATACAGGCCGCTAAAACACTGCACGCGGCGATCATTGCGTGCTTGGATGCGAAACACTTGTTACCGGAAATCGATTGTGAATCTGGGACAGCGTCTGAAACCGCTTCCGCCTGTCAGGTGGGGGCAGCGTTGCCCCGTTTGTCCGATGTCCTGCGGCGTCTACCGAAGAACGTGCAGGACTGGGCCCAAAGGAATCAATTTCAGGAACACTACATTGTCTGGCACTTTGATCCTGACCGTCGTGATTCGACAGGTCGACACACTCGTTTGGTCGATTTTTCTCCAGACGAATCTTTCCTTCGACGCCTTGTCGAAGTGTTTCCAATGGGCATCGCAAAAATTGCTCCAGCAACTCAACTGTCTGACACTTGGCTGGCAAAAGCCCGTTGGCAATGGATCGGTTTGGAACGCGAGTGCAAACAATTGATCGGCATTTTCGCGGCCCCATCCGCTGAACTCGCCCCCCACAATTCACCCTCCGTCGTTGATTGTCGTAGTGTTGCGATTTGGCAACGAGACACCAGCGAATGGGAAACTTGGTCACCCAAAGCCCGCACGCCAGACAACGACAAGAAAATAGAGCCAGGCAACTTAAGAGACGATTTTAGCCTTCAAGCCTCAGCCTTGCCGCTAGATTTTGGTGTGGACAATCCGGATATCAAATGGTCGTTACCCAGAAAGTTAAAACCTGCCAAGTTCTTATTTGAACCCCACTCGGCGATCTATGCCGCGAGATTACAATATGAATTGGCGGCAGAACAACAGTGGGCGATGTTGATCAGCGGCGACTATTTCACCGGCGACATCCCACCCAAAGATCTAAAGACCGAACTGTTCGATGCGTTTTCCGTGGTTGACATCTTGCCCTTGCGAGCCAAAGCGATCGCCAAAAAGATAACCGAACTGGGCCTGCGTTTGGTCGAGGTGAAGAAGCGGCAATCAGAAGCCAAAATTCAGCAGGCGTTGATCAAAGACTTGCAGAAAACTTTTGGCGGCAACAATCTACAGACATGTTCCCTGCTTATTTTCCAGGACGCATCTTCGGATTCTTCTTCGCAAAACGCACTCAAGGTCGCGATCTGCCATCGATTGACTTAAGCACTTCGCCCAAGCGAATCTAACTGACACAAAGCTAACTGACACAAAGCTAACTGTTGCAACAGAGTCTCGCAAATCCACGAACCGCCCCAATTAGCCGCTAGGGTCACCACCGATCAAACGTCAACTCGATGACGCACCTTTGCCCCGCACAATCGGCACAAGGATCAAGGACCCTAATAAAGGCGAATTGCTACCAACAGCGATCGCCTTTTTTGGTTCCTCGACGCTGAACCGGTTTACGGCACAATTGCGGAACCATCGCTAAAGAACGCCAGCAACGCCACCCATCACCCATCACCCATCACCCATCACCCATCACCCATCACCCATCACCCATCACCCAGCACCCATCACCCATCACCCAGCAACTGGCAACTGGCAACGGTGGCAGCAATTCGACGGCTCGCTTTGTCTACTCTACTAATAAGCGTCCTGATTCACCGGCAGCTAGAATTGTCATTTCCTGCTCGTCCTGCACAAACGCAACCATTCGACAATTGGCCAAATTCACATCGTTTGGCAACGGCAGTTTCAACTTGATGGAAACCAATTTCTCGGCAGAACGACCATCCACTAGCACACTTTTCCTCACCCTTAGCACTCGATCATGGTGCAGAGTGCGACCCTGATTCTCGCCCTCAGCCACTTCGTTTGTCAGACCATCTTCGACAATCGCCAACCACAACCGAGTCGCTGAAGGAGTCAACTGGCAATGCCTGATTAGCAAGGGGTTAAAATCAACCGTGCCTGTTACGGAATTATCAATCGACTCAATATCGATCGCGACTTCAAACCCGTACAAGTTCGCGGTTTCAATTGTTTTGGATTGGCGTTTGGCCGATGCTGCCAAACTGCGTTCCAAATCGCTTGGGCGACTGGCAACAAATCCCTCCACGCCATCCACAATTAATTGCGGGGTATAATTGGTACGTCCCGCCAATTGTTTGGTGTACCAATACTGACGCGCAGATTGATCTCGAGAACTAAAACGATCGGTCCAACCCAAATAGTTCCAGTAGTCCACGTGGTAAGCAATCAAAATCAACTGAGCCTGATCATTCCCTACATTGCCTGCCACCTTGGAATCCAATCCCGAATCAGTTCCAGGAAATTCCTTTGACCAGGAATTCAGGGTCCTTGCCAAGAGATCATCTGCCGGCGGGCAACTGCTACATCCTTCGGAAGTAAATAGTTCGGCAAAGGTAAATCGAGCGGCCGACTGAAATCGTTGAATCCCCTGGGCATCAACCGTTGCAGTTTTGACACTTGATGAACCAGAGACGACCAAAGCGGTGTCGCCAACGTTTTCCGAATACTCACCAGCACCTTGATCTGGTTCTAGGTCGCTTTTGATCGTCGAATCATCCGCCGCCTGCAATGGGTCTGTTTCTTGATTCAGAAAGCTAGAAGTGATCGGCGCGCCCAGACGATGATTGGGATACGATTTCCAGGACGCAATAATTTGAATGGCTGAAAAGATCGTCAAAGTCAGGCCCGTCCCCAACATCAAAATGTAGCCCAGGCGTTTTGCCACCGACGATTCCATCCCTAAGAAACGCTTCCCTTGGGAACCGTATTCGTCGTCACAACAACCCGAAAGCGATGTAAAAAGGAAACTCTTCGCCTTCCCAGCGATCGATTGTTTCGCGGCCCAAGACTCGCCTGCAGCAACCAGCGATTCGCTTTGCTGGCCTTTTGCCTGGCCAAGCGAAACAGGGCCCGACTGGATCGAATTCGTTTCCGTCGAGTTGTTGTCCATGCAATCGTCTTCTTTACCGAATCATTTGTGGATCAGCATTTCCAGTGGCCGCTTCACTTGATTGCCCTTGCCAGGCGACTTCGGATTAGGCGAAAACAAACCGCGAAGCTTACAAAGATTTTAGCAACTATCCCAACTTCCCGTCCAAAAATCCAAAACCTTACGATTTTGCTTCTCTGTTGGCGTTAGCAGACGCTAACACAGTCGTCAACTTCAGGCCATTTTCGGCCAAAACAAGAAGACTTCGTCGCCGTTCCCAGCCCATTCCCAGTTCAGCATCCCCAAGGACAATCCACATAGATCAGCCAGGTTCAGACCGCCAACACCCTCAAAATGCTTGATTGTTGATCGTTCTGACGAATAAAATCAGTGATCTATCACTGCCAAAAACGGATAGCCGGTTATTCAGACGCAAGCCGACTTGGCGTTGGGTCAACGGAAGGTTCGCTTAGAAAGACCCACCGTTTGGCTAGAGACAAGTTGGGTTCACCCGCAGACGTTTGGCTGGAACGTATCAATGCTACGGTGCTTTGCTTTGCGGGCGATCCGTTTGAAGACCATTCGAAGCCTGCGGAGCACAAAAGTGCGTTGTATTTACCCAGTGTCCCATTTGCCCAGCGTCCCATCCCTACCTTTTCAACTCAACCTGGACCCGTACAACCGGTCGTCGACCAAGGGTAATCACCACAAATGCATGTGTTAACCAAAGATCCGTCTGTGCATTGGTCTAGCCCTCAGCAACGTAGTTACAGCGACAAGCCTTTACCCACAATCCAACCACTTGGCTTCGAACCTACTCGCTGGGGCTGGTACCCTTGGTGCCCTGAACCCTTGGATCAAATCGTCCACTCGTTTGACGTGGGTTTGGCGAACCGTTTCATTCCGGGGCCACGCATTCTTACGGTGAACCGCTTCCTTGAAGACCCTCAATATCTATGGGTCAGCTACGGTCACCTTAGTTTTCGCTTGAAACCCATCTTGTGGCGGCAGGTCGACTTCCCAGGCTACAACCTGGGCGACTTGGTCGAAGTGTCCAAACTGTATTCACCCCACGAACCGTCCATGGCGACGATCGAAGAAATCACTTGGGACCAATCCGACGAGTGCATCAAGTTTCAACTCAGCCGCCGAGGACGAATGATCTCGGGGCTGTTCACCGCCAGTCAATTCTCGCTTGCCAGTCGCATCTCTGACCCAGAACCCTAATCGTTGCCTATCGATCTCACGTTCACCGTATTCGCCTGAACATTCCTCAATACGACCCTCCGGATTCGTGCTGGAAAATCGTGTATACTAGGCAATGGGCACTAGGTTCACCAAACAGGCCAAGTGCGTTGTCGTGAACAGGGTTAGCTTTGTAGACACAGTCCCAGTTGCAAAGCCCACTTTAGCCAAGGATTACCATTCTTGCTGAGCGGACCAAAACCAGGACGACCGAGTTTAGGCCGGCTAGCACAAATCCCCGAACAGCCACGGTTTCCCAGAAGAACCAAACACAGCGGAGAAAGCAATTGCATCGTTACAGGTTGTCCCAAAATCGCAAATCGCTGGCCGGCAGGCTATTGAATCGAAGCCTTGCATTGGGTTGCGAATTGACGGACCGGTGGCGATTGCCGCCCCACTTTTCGGTGGCAGGCACCCTTGCTTTGATTTTAACCTTTGCCTATTATTCGCCGGTCGCAGCGTCACCACTCCAGGTTACCCCAGACACCAACAGAGACAAACAACCGCCCAATGTCTTGGTTATTTTGGCGGACGACTTGGGGTATTCGGATTTGGGCTGTTATGGCGGTGAAATTCAGACGCCGAATCTTGATCGTCTGGCAAACGGCGGCATGCGGTTTTCACAATTCTATAATACCGCTCGATGCTGGTCTTCGCGGGCCGCTCTGATGACTGGCTACTATGCTCAACAGGTTAACTATGACAATGTTCCCGGCTATGAAAAATCCAAACGCCGCCGCCCTGAATGGGCTCAATTGCTACCCGAAGTCTTGAAAGCTAAAAACTATCGATCGTTCCACAGCGGCAAGTGGCACCTGGACAAACGCCCAATCGCTGCGGGTTTTGATCGCTCGTACAGCTTGGATGATCATGGTCGATTCTTCTCGCCCCGCAACCATTGGCTGGATGACAAGAAACTGCAGCCCATCAGTTTGGATGCGGGATATTATGCCACAACCGCCGTTGCTGATTACGCCGTGGAATTTTTGCAACAACACCAAACCGAATATGCTGACCAGCCGTTCTTTGGTTTCGTGGCGTTCACCGCTCCTCACTTCCCCTTGCATGCCTTGCCTGAAGATATTGCAAAGTACAAAGATAAATACAGCGTCGGCTGGAATCAATTGCGTTCCGATCGCCTGGAGAAAATGCAGCAATTGGGCATCACGGACAAACAACTTTCTGCGGTCGAACCTGAGGTCGGTCCGCCTTATGCTTTTCCAAACACCATGCAACAACTGGGGCCTGGCGAGGTCAATCGTCCCATTCCCTGGAATGAACTGGACCCAACGCAGCAGAAATTCCAAGCGACCAAGATGGAAATCCACGCGGCGATGGTGGACCGAATGGATCAAGAGATCGGTAAAATCCTGGCGCAATTAAAGGCAATGAACCAATCGCAGAACACTCTGATTCTTTTTCTTTCGGACAACGGTGCAAGTGCGGAAATCATGATCCGCGACGATGGACATGACCCAACGGCATCGCCAGGATCTGCAATGAGTCATTTGTGCCTAGGGCCCGGGTGGTCCAATGCCGCCAACACCCCGTTCCGTCGCCATAAAACTTGGGTCCACGAAGGTGGAATCCACACGCCCATGATTGCCTACTGGCCAGCCGGAATCACCAAGCCTCGTCAAATCAATTCAACCTTCGCAGGTCATATCGTTGATGTTTTTGCCTCCGTTCTGGAGTTGGCGGAATTGGATTCCACTTCCATGGCCGAATCCCCCAATATGCCCCGACGCCCAGGCATCAGTTTCATTGGGCAACTGCGAAATATTGCTGCAAAGCAAAGCTTAACCCCAGAACACGCGACTGAGGACCAAAGCAGTGACGCCCGCACCTTATGGTGGTGCCATGAAGGTAACGCCGCCATTCGGCAAGGGAATTGGAAACTGATTAAATCAAATGACAACAGCTGGGAACTATTTGATCTAGGTGGCGACTCGACTGAACAGTTTGATTTGGCAGCACAAGAGCCAGAAAGAGTCTCTGCCATGGCAAAACAATGGGCGACAATGGCGAAAACATTCATGGAAGACCGCGACAAGTAGCCTTTGTCTGCGCACTGCATTGCAATGATCGATTAAGGCTGAAACCATCAAGCCATAGAACCATAGTTTGCAGGTCACGCGATGGCAGTCACCTGATTCCCAAAAATTGCGATTTACTTTCAATCCAAGCAAGTAGTTCAGAGAAGAGCTGGTCCACTTATGAATTCTAATACCTTCCTCAATTTATCCATTTTCCTTACCGCAGCGGTCCTTGGCGAATTGGAACTTCTCCATTTCACTCAGACGGCGTTGGGCAACTCGACGTACGCGACAACCGACGACAGCCAATACTCGTTAGGCCCCGAAAGCCAACCCAAAGACGGTGTGCCCAAAGGTGAAATCACCCAGCACACTTGGTTAGAAAGTAAGGTGTTCCCGGGAACCAAACGCCGCTACTCGATCTATGTCCCGGCTCAATACGACAAGCAAAAATCTGCTTGTTTGATGGTCTTTCAAGATGGTCACACTTACGCAGACGTTGACGGGCAATACCGAGTGCCTGTGGTGTTCGACAATTTGATTCATAACAAAGAAATGCCGGTAACCATTGCTGTATTTGTCGACCCTGGCCACAAGCAGGACGCACTTCCTGAGAAACGAGGCTGGCAACCACAGCCCGAAAATCGCAGCTTCGAATACGATACCCTTTCAGGCGACTACGCCAAATTCTTGCTCCAGGAAATCTTGCCGCAAGTAGAGAAAGACTACAAAATCAGCGTCGACCCGAAGCACCGAGCGATTTGCGGGATCAGTTCTGGTGGCATTTGTGCGCTGACCGTCGCCTGGCAACGTCCTGATCAATTCAGCAAAGTCCTTAGCCATGTTGGCAGTTTCGTCGACCTACGCGGCGGTCATGCGTATCCGCCCTTGATTCGAAAAACAAAGCCGACCAAACCGATTAAGGTCTTCTTGCAAGACGGTTCGGGTGACCTAGACAATCAATTTGGCAATTGGCCGTTGGCGAATCAACAGATGGCAGCTGCGCTGAAGTTTTCCGGCTACGAGTACAAGTTTGTCTACGGAGAAGGTGGTCACAATGGGATCCACGGCGGTGCGATTTTGCCCGATTCGCTGCGCTGGTTGTGGAGCGATGTTGGCCCAGAATCAGAATAGACATGCCTGCGGGCAAAGCCAACACAACCAACCAACGTTTGCTAGGCGGCGTTGAACCCCCTTTTTTGTCACTAAGTAGTGAATCCGTTTTCTAGGTCTGACCTGTCATTGAAAGTTGCCTTTTGCATGGACGCCCAACCGTCAACAATGCCTAACTTAACCGCTGTGGTCTTTGACATGGATGGTTTGATGTTCAACACCGAAGATCTGTACGACGAAGTGGGGCGGCGACTATTGGAACCGCGAGGCTATCAATTCGATTTGGAATTGAAGTTAAAGATGATGGGTCGCACTTCCAAGGAGGCCTTCAAAATCTTGCAGCAGGAATGCAATATCACCGATTCGATCGAGGCCTTAGAAGAAGAAAATGACGCGATTTTAGTGGAGTTGATTCCGCAGAAAATCCAGAAGATGCCGGGCTTGGACCAGGTGCTCCAGGCGGTCAAAGGGAACCATCTGCCGATGGGTTTGGCGACCAGTTCTCGACGCTCACTAACTTCCTTGAAGCTGGATCATTTTGACATGGCATCGATTTTTGATTTTATCATCACTGGAGACGACGTCACCCACGGGAAACCACACCCGGAAATTTATCTTTCGATTGCCCGGAAGTTGAACGTGGCAGCCACGTCGATGCTGGTCTTTGAAGACAGTGTGACCGGTTCCACCGCAGCCGCATCTGCCGGCGCTTACACGGTCGCCGTTCCAGGCACTCACGGAAGAGGACTCGATTATTCGCACGCCAATTTGGTTGTCTCACGACTTGATGACCCGCAAGTTATGACGATCCTGACGAATATGCGGCACTAGCCTACGATTTAGTCGCAGGCTTGAGTTTTAGAAAGTTCGATTGACTTGCGAAAACGGGTCCAAGCAGAAGAAAATAGCAGCAGAGCATTTTGGGTTAAAACACTGGGGAGTCGCGTCGCCTTCTGACGCGGTGCCAGAGAGTCGATATTGATGGCTTTAGAAAAATTGAATTGAGGAACGGTATTAATGTCGAAAATCGCTACGACATGCCCATCTTGCCAGGCTGATTTAAAAGTGCCGCCCGACGCCATGGGGCGAAAGGTGAAATGCCCAAAATGCAAAGCCGTGGTTCGCTTGCCCGCTTTGGATTCACCCACCGCATCCACTGCAAAATCCAAGCCAAATGATTCCAAGCCAAGTGAATCCAAGCCAAATGAATCCAAGCCAAATGAATCCAAACCAAATGAATCCAAGCCAAATGAATCGAGCCCTCCAGCGGTTTCGGGCCAACCGTTACCCAACCCCAAGCAAACGACCGCACAAGTGCCCAGTCGTTCTCCCAGCGCGAATGTACCGGTAGTCGCACAGCCCAGCGTTAAAAAACCCCGCCAAGAAAAATCCGCCCCAGAAACACAGGCCGGCAACTCTCCCTTGGTGATGGCCAAACCGATCGTGCCAATGGCCAAATTGATTTCGCCCAAGGCTGTGGGCGTCTCTGACGGCGGTGCGAATCCCAGCGATGCTTCATTACAAACTAATGCTCCTAGCTTGAATGTCTCGCTGGGCGGTTCCGTACCGGCAAACCAAGCACAACGAGTCAAGTTCAAACGAAGACGTACTAACCCCTGGCCAACGATCCTTTTGGCCGTCGGAGCGTTTGGAATTTTGGGCTTGGCTGTGGTGATCATTTCTTTAATGCAAGGCGGAAGATCCGCAACCACCGCGTCCGGGATGCCTGAATTCCAGTATGTTGCCGATTCCAAGATAGACTTAGGAAAAACAGTCCTGATTCCCGTGGCTGTGGTTTACCCGGCGGGAATGTCCGAAGAGCAGAAAATGCTTTGGAAAGTTCGTTTGGGCGAAGAAAATCCGGCCGATGCCAAGTGGGACGCTGCCAACAGCCAGTTGGCTTGGAGCCCCCAACCTGACGACGCCGGCAAGACGCATTCACTGTCGTTGATCATTCAAAACACCGCAACCAGCGAATTGAACCTGGGCAAGTACCAAGTAGCGGTCCCCACTTTGCCGCTGGGCGCCACCGAAGTCTACAGCTGGTTAAAGGAGAAAGCGGCCCAAGCAACCGTCACTCCACCGGCGTCAACTTCGGTCCTCTCAGGCACGTGGATGACCTTTTCAATCGACGGTAATTTGGTGATTGCGTTTGTTTACAATGATCCGGTCGTTGCCGCCAACGACTTTGCGCAACTCCAAGAAAAACCAGGCTCGATCGCAGACGTCGTTGCCAAATTAGGAAAGGCATACGTTGGGATCAAAGTCGGTTCGGCCATCCTGATCGCAACTCAAAATTCGGCAGAAATGAACGATCAGCTGAAAGACTACTGGAGCAAAGCGGAAGCTCAAATGGAATGGACTCAATCGGATCTGCCCGACAGAAGTGAACCCAACGTGGATTCTGATCAGAACTAGAGGGTCGTCCTTTGCAGCTAAGCAAAATCAGCTGACGGTGCGTGCGATGAAACGATCAACGCCCCTGATTCCACAGCCGACAAAGACCAAAAGAAAAACGAACTTCATTAGGTTCGTGCGATCATTCTTCTGCGTGAACCACCTACCGGCGCTATTCCAACCGTCGTCTAGCTAGACCACTTGGCTAAAACTTCAAAGCTTTGTCGCGGTTTGGCGTGGCAGCCCAATTCGCACTAGAATGTGGATTCCGAAAGCTTCCGCCCAGCGAACAGAAATAATGGAACAGCAAATGCCTAATGCTCTGAACGACTTCCCAAAGCGAAAACTTCCATCACCCACCATGTCGTGGCAAGTGTATTGTCGTGGGCGAACCATCGTTTTGATCTTCGCCGCTTTGCTGGGGGGGGCTCACTTCGAGTGCCAGGCGAAAGGACAAGAAGCGAGAGGACAAGAGACCTTGCCGGCGAACACATCCGCGGATGCAAAAAATCCATCGCAACAACCCAATATCGTTTACATCTTGGCAGACGACATGGGCTATTCGGACATCGGATGCTATGGCAGCGAAATTCAAACTCCCAACCTAGATCTCTTGGCCAATGGCGGACTCCGGTTCACCCAGTTCTACAATATGGCTCGTTGCTGTCCGACTCGCGCAAGTTTGCTGACCGGACTCTATCCGCACCAAGCCGGGATCGGGCACATGCTGCAGGAGACAGAATTCCCCGGTTATCGCAACCAATTGAATCGCAATTGTGTGACGATCGCAGAAGTCCTGAAAACGGCTGGGTACCGTACCTACATGGCCGGAAAATGGCATGTGACCAGCCAAGTAAATCCCAGCAACGAAGCACAAAAAAACAACTGGCCTTGCCAACGTGGGTTCGACCATTTTTATGGTACGATTCACGGTGCGGGCAGTTTTTACGATCCCAATTCGTTGACTCGTGATAATCAATTGATCTCGCCTTATGCTGACCCAGAGTATCAGCCGACTGAGCCTTACTACTACACCGATGCCATTACCGATCACGCGGTGGGTTACATCCAAAAACACCATCAACAAAGTCCCGAACAGCCGCTGTTCATGTACGTCAGCTACACCGCTGCGCACTGGCCCATGCATGCTCGTCCGGCGGATATCCAGAAATATCATGGGAAGTACCAAGCCGGCTACCAAAGCATTCAAGCCGCACGCTATCAACGCATGAAACAACTGAGGGTCATCCAAGCTGAAAACACGCAACTGGCGCCAATGGACCCCCGTTGGCTGGAGACCGAATTTTTCGACTGGGACCAGCGGAACATGGAAGTGTACGCCGCGATGATTGACCGAATGGACCAAGGCATCGGCAAGATCACAGCCGCTTTGCAGCAAACAGGTCAGTTCCAAAATACACTGATCATCTATTTGCAGGACAACGGTGGTTGTGCCGAAGGTTACGGCCGCGGCACAAAGGCAACCGCCCGCCCCGACCAGCCAACATTCGCCGCCTTAGCCAACGACTATTTGCAAACCGCGATGCAACCGGCGCAAACACGTGATGGCTTTCCCGTGCGAACAGGAAAAGGCGTCATGGCCGGCCCGGACGACACGTACATCGGATACGGCCAAGGTTGGGCAACGGTTTCGAACACTCCGTTTCGCGAATACAAGCACTGGACACACGAAGGCGGAATTTCCACGCCACTGATCGCCCATTGGCCCGGCCAAATTCAGCGCGTCGGGCAGTTGGAATCGACCCCTGGGCACGTGATCGATTTGATGGCCACGGCCGTCGACATCGCAGGGGCCAAGTATCCAGAAAAATTCCATCAGGGCGATTCGATCAAGCCGATGGAAGGAAAATCATTGCTGCCAGTTTTTCACGGTAAATCGATCACGCGTGAAGCGATCTATTGGGAACACGAAGGTAACCGAGCGATCCGAGTTGGCGACGATAAATTGGTTGCCAAGGGCCCCAATGGCAAGTGGGAACTGTACGACATGACAAAAGATCGTTCGGAACAGAATGATCTAGCCGGCCAAAATCCAGAAAAAGTCGCCAAGTTGGCAGCGATGTGGCAAGCTTATGCCCAACGTTCCAACGTGTTGCCCTTAACCCCTTACAACAAGCCGCCCCCACAAACCTACAAAAAGAACAAGCTGACGTTCGCTTTGGCTCAAGACGCAGATCTAACAGCCCAAACTGGCCCCTACGTTGTGAACCGAGGCATCCGTGTATCGGCAAATATTAGCCAAACCAGCGACGGCGTGATTGTGGCGCAGGGCGGTGTCACGCACGGCTGGGCGGTGTATTTGAAGCAAGATCGACTTTGCTTCGCAACCACGGTGTCAGGAAAGAGAACCCAACTGGTCTCCCAAAACACCATCAAAGGTCCGGGAGAATTGATCCTGACGCTAACAACGGATCGAACCGTCGCCGCGACTTGGAACCAGGTCGTCGTCTTACAGAGCTCGGTTGGTCAACTGCTGACCCAACAACCGCTCGATGGCTTGCAAGTGGGAAGCGACCAAAACGGAGCGGTCGGCGACTATCCAACGCCCTTCACATTCACAGGCAAGATCCAGGAATTGACAATCCAACTGCAAAAGTAGCCCCAAATTGGCGACTAATCCGCGGACCCCAAATGACGCGATATGCCAGAATCCAACGGCAAACCAATTTGCATCGGGTACGCTCCTTAGCCAAGCCACAGACTGCTAACGACCAAGCCGATGAACATTGCGGCCAGCAGCATTAGCAGCGATCCAAAGAAGTCGAAATTAAGTAGGAATAACTTAACGGCCGGTTTTCGCCATACGGACTGAGATGGCATCAAAGTAGACTTTGGCGTCTTGGTTCGGTTCGCCAACCCGGGCGCAACCGATCCTACGTCCAGCCAATCGCTATCTCGGGCCGCGATCTCAATCGCGGCGGCAGCAGCAGCAGCATCATCAGCGGCACTTGAGTCGTCGCCCACATACCTTTCGAGCAAACTCGTTTCGGGGACACTGACTTCGCCTAAAATCACTTCGGGCAATGCTGCCGAAGGACCTTGGCGGTAGTCGACAACTCGCTTGTCACGCATCCGAAAATTCTGCAATTTCATCTTGAAATGGTTCTCGCAGTAAAGGAAAAACTACTGATCAACGTCTTTCAATTGAATATCAAAGCGAAGATTGCTGGTCCCAAAGTATGGAACAATCACCATCTTGTCCGTCTTTCGGTTCAGGATTGCAGGAATCGTTTCGTGGCGAAAAACCATCTTGGCAGATGAGTCCGCTTCCAGAGATCCCACTTCGCTGGTGCTGATAAACACCAAATGTCGACCATTAACTGCCCCGTTTTGCCCCCCGATTGTGTTCAAACTAAATTTGCCTTGGGCGTCCGTTCGGGCGTGCGACATCGAAGACGTGTCCGCACCAAATCCGGAATAATCCATCGGCACAAATAGTACTTTTGCCCCGGCTACAGGTTCGTCCTCGATCGTGACTCGGCCTTCCACCGTCACCAGATGCCAGCCAATGTCTTTTAGCAGCTGCGGCAACTGCACCAACGTATAAGGCAAGGTAGCGATCGTTACCAACAGTAACCACCGACTTAGCCGCTTTGTGATCGACAATCCTTTGACGTTCGCAGCCATTGCTTTCCCCGGTAAATGCTTTCGCCTGTAAACGCATCACCAATCCGGTGAAGCTACTTATCTTCGGAATCAACCTGTCGCCTGCAGCATCCCGCCGACTGAGCCCAGATTCCAGCATCAAGATCATTCCGGCATCAGGATCACTGCAATCGGCAACTTGAACCCGGCAATCCAGATTCTGCCGCCTGGTTTGCCTCGCGAGTGATCAAAATCAAACACCCGCAATTACCTTACGAACTGTCCAACTTCTTTCCTGCTGCCACTTGCCCGTTACCACTTGCCCGTTACCACTTGCCCGTTTCATGCAAGGATTACCAGCAGGTGCTGAACCAAACGCGGCCGAATGACCGCTCGAAAGCGCCGACTAATTGTAGCCAAATCTTCACAAGCGAACACCTCTAAGTTGAGCCAATCCCAAGGTTAAGCTGATAGTTTTTCCTGCTCTGCAAACGCCCAAAACGGTGCGGATAGCGACCGTAATTGCGGGCAAAAGGTGTCAACTTCGAAGGGAAATGCCGGCTTTACGGGGACATTCCCCCGGGGTCGCTGATAGTTGTAACCGTGTTGTTTCACAGCAATTGTTTAAAAAAATAACCGTTTGATTCCAAAAGTGCCCCTCCGTAGAATTGCAGGCATGAGGAAAAACAAACTCCCAAACCCTATCAAAATAGGGTCCAAAGCCGATTCTAGACCACTCAAATTGGCGATTGGCCCGCCGGTTGCTTGTATAGGTTTCCCACCAACCAACCACTCTTCATCTATCGCCGTGGCCAATGACCTTAAAGTGGCCGCCGCGACCCACCCACACCTTGATTGCTTCGGGAGACAAGCATCCATGGCCAAAAAACGCCAAAGTGACGACAGTATCGACGGTTTTGACATCGATGACGCACCGATGGTCGACCCGCACATGCCTCAGGTCCTGGGAAAGTCCGCATCCAACAATGACGACGATGATGTTGCCATCATCAGCGTCAGCACGGCCGAAGATGAAGTGGACGACGAAGACGTTACGTCGTACGACATTGTGGACGCCGGCGAATCGCTGGACGATCCAATCCGTATGTATTTGATGCAAATGGGCCGCATCCCATTACTGGATCGTAAGGAAGAAGTTTCCGCAGCCCAGGAAATCGAACGCACTCGTACCCGGTACCGAAACCAAATTTTGGCATCCGATTACATGATCGAAGGTGCTTACGTTCTGCTACAAAAGGTACACCGAAGCGAACTGCGTTTAGATCGCACGATCGAAGTGTCGGTGACCAACACCGCGGAGAAAACGCGAATAATGAAGCGTCTTGGACCAAACTTGGAAACGGTCAAACGCTTCATCGCTGAAAATAAAATCGATTGGCGTTTGGTTAGTAATCGTCAATTGCCTCGGAAAGAACGCAAAGCAATTTGGGCTCGCCTCTGCCGGCGACGTCACAAGGCCATTCGTTTGATCGAAGAGATGAACCTGCGACTGAATCGTCTGCTACCCATCTTCGAACAGTTGTGCCGCATGAACGAACAGATGCAAACCATGTACAGCATGCTGAAAGAAGACGACGCCGCTTTGTATTTCGGCAGCCGGACGCCTGAAAAGGTTCGCATGCACTTGCATCACTTGTTGAAGCAAACCGGCGAAAGCCCGCTCAACTTGCAGCGGCGAATCGATAAAGTCAAAATTTTACAAGCCGAACATGATTCCGCCAAACGGACGCTTTCGGCCGGCAACTTGCGATTGGTTGTTTCGATCGCTAAAAAGTATCGCAACCGCGGTTTAAATTTTCTGGACTTGATCCAGGAAGGCAACACCGGGCTGATGCGCGCGGTCGATAAATTTGAACACGCCCGCGGGTACAAGTTTTCTACCTACGCCACCTGGTGGATTCGCCAAGCGATCACTCGGGCCATCGCAGACCAAAGCCGTACGATCCGAGTGCCCGTGCACATGATCGACACCATGAGCAAGGTGCGGACGGTCATGCGTGACTTGGTCCATGAACTGGGACGCGAACCGGCGATCGAAGAGATTGCTAACCGGGCGAATATTAATATCGAAGAGGCTCGGGTCATCATCAAAATGGCTCGGCAGCCGCTATCGTTGGATCAACCGATCGGCGATGACGACAGCTTCTACGGCGAATTCTTAGAAGATCATCGCACCGATGATCCCTTAGCTGAAACCAATCGCCGCGCGTTGAAGGATCGCATCGAACAAGCGATGGAACACCTGAACTATCGTGAACGCGAGATCCTGAAACTACGCTACGGTTTGGCAGACGGTTACAGTTACACTTTGGAAGAAGTGGGACGAATCTTCTCGGTCACTCGTGAACGCGTTCGCCAAATCGAATCCAAAGCGGTTCGCAAGTTGCAACAACCCTACCGGGCCAAAGCACTTGCCGGTTTCCTGGACGGTCCCGATCCCACGATCGAAAATTCGGCCGCCGAAACCGCTTAGTTTCGCAACACGAATCTTTCCTGACATCTAGTTTGCCGCTGCCTTGTCCCGTTTCTGAGAACAAGTCATCCAGCAGCAGACCCTTGATTCATGGGATTAAGCGTTACGCTGCATCGAGCCACTTCGATTCTCGTAACGTTTGCCTATGTTCTCTACTCACGCCACTCTGTCTTCACTAATTAGCGTGAGTTGAATGATGATCACTCGATTCTGGTTGGACGAGTGACTTCGCTTGTAGGAGCGTGTTTGTTTCTCCCACAAACACGCTCCTTCTTCTTTTTCTTGGCAGACCCATCCCTGCCCGCACAAGTCGTAGCCTGATCACACAAGTCGTAGCCTGATCACACAAGTCGTACCCTGATCACACAAGTCGCTACAGCACACCGACAATGGCAGCATACCGACAATGGCAGCATAGCGACAATGACAGCATAGCGTCCCTTAGAATCCGCGATGTAAACCATAACCCTCTCGACCCAGGATCGTGACGCTATCGGATGGGGACCTTGCCCATCAATCGGCGTAACATTCCAATTTGGCCGCAGTGCAGCATTTCATGATGGGGCGCCATTAGCATCGCGCCATATCGAGACGCATAGCCAGCATGTGGCGGGTCCAAAGGTTCATCCAATTCCGCGTCCACAAACTCAGGCACCTCGACCCACACTTGTTGATGGATCATTTCCAGCTGAGCCAAGATCTGGCTGGGAGCCGGATAGTCTTCACGTTTTGGCGACGGCACCGAACCCTTGGCAAATCTTTTTCGAAATTTACCTGGCATCAATTCCAAATCAATCTCCGCCCGACCGCGTTGCCGAAACAACATCAATCCATACTCGGCCATTGCAATATGCCCCACCTGCCATGCGATATTAGAATCAAATGGGCTACTTGCCGACTGCGAATCAGGAGTCCAAAACCAATCGTCATCGTCTAGCCCTTCCAACATCGACATCAAGTAAATCCGAGCTGATTCCAGCTGTTTGAGGGCAATTTCGACTCGTTGGGACGACATGGTATCTCCTTGAATTTCCACTTGAGGTTGGACGCCCAGCCTAACCCATTCCCCCGCCAACGAAAAGGACGTCCCACCGGTGGTCAATGCATCCACAATCCATCCACAATCCATCCACAATCCATCCACAATGCATCCACAATGCATCCACAATGCATCCACAATCCATCCACAATGCACACCGGTCGATCCACAATGACCTGCTCTCACTGCCCGCGCTGGTCGCAACGGCAAATCTTCTTTTCCATGAAGTGAACGGTTTCAATAGTCGATATTGACGTTACATCCGGTCGGTCTTTACAGTGCCCCAAGCCTGCTCTGGAAACCGGCAAACGATCTTCGATCCTTGGGATTGAGAAAGCAAACATGGAAACGACGCTGCATCGCCAATTCAAGACACTCTACAGTTCGGGTGACAGCCAAACAGAGAAAAAACTGGGTGCCTATCGCATCGATGTGGCAACCGAAAATCAATTGATCGAAATCCAGCACTCAAGCCTTAGTTCCATCCGCAATAAAGTCGCCGACCTGCTAGAAAATTACTCGGTTCTGGTCGTCAAACCGCTGGTGGTCAAAAAGCGGATCGTTCGCCTAAGTCGTAAAGGCGGCAAAGTGGTCAGTCGCCGCTGGAGTCCCAAGCAAGGTGATATTTTAGACTTCTTTGACGAACTGTTGTACTTCCGCACCGTTTTCCCGCATCCCAATTTGCAGATCGACGTTCCGCAAGTCAACATCGAGGAGTGGCGCTACTCGGGGCACGGCAGAAAAGTTCGCCGTCGTAAAGACGATTTCCAATTGCAGGATCAAATGCTGCTGGACGTTCATAGTACGATTCGATTTCAATACCCAGCGGATCTAATCAACGTCCTGCCACCATTTACCAGCAATCGTTTCGACACGTCGCAATTAGCCAAATGGCTAGGCGTCCCCCGTTGGCGAGCCCAGAAGATTGCTTACACGCTAGTCCACTGCGGCGCAATACGAAAAGTTGCCAAAGAAGGAAACACCGTCATCTATCAAGTGCTGCGCAGTGCCCAATCAACTGCAAAACGGGTCGCCTAGTTCGATTATTCCAGGCTGGCCAAATTACCTAATCTTGCTTTGATTCTCTCAGCATGCCCTGGAGCCGACTTAGGAAACAATGCCAGAATATCGGATAAGCAGCCCGTTTAAATAACCATCAATCGCCCAGAATTATTGTTTGGCCGATGGTGGAAGAAACGTGGTTCGCGCGGCTTGCCAGCGATCCACGTCCTCCGGTTGTTCAAGTGCGGTGTAAAGTTCGATGATTCGTTGGATGACGACCAACATTCGTTCCCGACTCTTCAGCGGAGCAGAGGAAGCGGTTCGCTTCATTCCCTCATAGCCGGCCAACAGCAACTGTTCCGACTCCTGGAACTCTTCTTTTTCGAGCAAAGTTTCACCCAAGAGAGCCATGACATCATAATCTTTCCAGGACATGGGATCAGCTTGATCAACCAGTGAGAGATACTCGCGCAACAAGGGTTCGGCTTCGGCGGTCGCGTGTGACCGAACCAGGATCGTGCCAAGCAATGCAAGTCTACTTTTGAGCTGAGCTTGATTTCCAGCGTCTTTTTCATGAATCTCAAGCAGTAGCTTTCCGAGCAATTCCTGGCCTTGGTTTGTTTTGGCTGCTTGATAGTAAGCGTCCAGTAATTCGAAACCGGATCCGTTAACCGCGAGAGTGCTGTTGGATGACGCTCCGACTTCTTCTAATAGAGCGATCGAATCTTCGAATCGTCCGGCATCCCGATAATTGACGCCCAAGTTTCTCATCGTCGCCAGCGTGATGATGTTATCGCGACCGAACTTTGCTTCGTGAGCCGCAAATACTTTTTCAAACAGTGGAACCGATCGATCCAGTTTTTTTAATTTCCAGAACCCAACGGCCAAGTTCTGCATGATCGCCAACGTATTTCTATGATCGGGTCCAAAAACTTCGTTGGCCGAAGCTAGGGCCTTTTTGTCCAGGTCAAGTGCTTCCTCGATGCTCCCCAAGCCCCGCAGACAGGCCGCCAGATTGGTCAAGTTCAAGATCGTCTGCGGGTGATCTTCTCCGAATACTGACATGCGATATTCCAATGTCTGTTCAAACAGAGACAACGCTTGTTCAAATTCCCCAGCCGACCAGTAGGTAATGGCCAAGCTGTTTCTGGCATTTGTGATATCGGGATGCTGTGGTTCCAGAATTTTTTCAGCCAAGGCCAGGGATTCGATGAACATCGGAATTGCCAAATCAAGCTTCTTCATGTCACGATAACATGCGGCGATTGCGCCCATGGCTATCAGTGTGTCATGGGCTTCGGTGCCGCGTTGTTTTTTCGTCCAGGCAAGTTTTTTTTCCAGTATCGGCAAGGCCTCATCGAATTTGCCTGAACGACGGTGGAAATCTGCCAAGATCAATAGACTTGCATTGGTGTCGGGATGATCTTCACCCAATACTTTTGTTTGCAGTTCCAGTGTCTTGTCCAGCAATGACCTCGCCTCGGTTCTCAGGTCGGCTGCGTCGTAGGCCAACACCAGGTCATGCATGTTGGTCAGCGTGTTGTGAGCTTCGGGCCCTTCTGTTTTGGTGAACGACTTCACAGTCGATTGGAGAATATCAATTGCTTCTTGGACATGTCCTGTTTTGCGGAGATTTTTAGCGAGCAGTTGTTTGCTGCCCAGCGACTGGGGACTTTCGACACCAAAGAGCAACTCGTTTTTCGGAACCAGAGTTTCCAGAATGGCTTCCGCGGCTTCATACTGGCCATTCTCTTGCAACGCTTGCACCAGGCCCTCCTGAGCGGCCAGCGTGCGTTTGTCTTCCGAGCCGTAGGCGTTGAGGTTTAGTTCGATGGATCGCTGATACGAAGCAATCGCTTGCGGATAGTCCCCGACTCCCCGCTGGCTTCTGCCGATCATCGATCGGAGTCTGGCTTCGATTCTTGGGTCGAGATCCGTCCGTTGGTTTAGCGTCTTGGCGGCTCGATCGAGTACGTCTTGCAAGGTACTATCAATATCAAGTCCAGCCGTTGTGCCGCCGAAATCGAGCCTGCCTTCCAGGCTGGTCATTGCCAAGATGTCAAATTCCACAAATTCCGCGATGGCTTCGGCAAAGCCCCGTTGCTGGGCCTCTTCTTCCTTCGCTAATTCTACCTTGGCCGTTTCCTCGCGAGCCGCGTTGAATTGTTTTTGCGCTTCCAGCATTGCCAACCCAGTTCCAATCACACCGGCTAACAGCGACAAGAAGACCAGCCCGGCAGCAACCGTCTGCAGTCGGTAACGCTGAAAGAGTTTCTTCAGTCGATAGGAAGTGGACGGTGGTCGGGCTTCGATCATCTCGCCAGCGAGGTATCGCTCGATATCGCGAACCAACGCATTGACCGTTTCATAGCGACGATCCCGATCTCGTTGCAGGGCTTTCAAGACAATCCAATCCAGATCGGTTTTGAGCAGTACAGCCAGCAGATTGGGCTGGGTGCTGCGATTTTTGGCGATCGTGGACAAACTCGCGACATTACTCAACCTGGAACTTGGTCGAGGTGAATCTGAATCGCGTACCATCCGAAGCATTTCTGCAACCGCGCCCTCTTCGGTTTTCTGCAATTGATGAGGCAAGGAACCAACCAGCAACTCGTACAAAACGACACCCAGCGAAAACACGTCCGCTCGCATGTCGACACCGGTTGACGAAGGGATCGCTTGTTCTGGCGCCATGTAGGCTGGCGTACCCACGATTGCCGCCGTTGCGTCGACTCGTTGTTCGACCAGTGGTTGCTCCATCGCCTTGGCGACACCAAAGTCGATAATTTTCGGAACGGCCTGACCGTCCACGGTACTGACGAGGATGTTGGCTGGTTTAAGATCGCGATGGATGATCCCTTTGGTGTGCGCGTGTTGGACTGCTTTGCCGATCAAAGCCACCAATTTCAGTCGCGAGATAACGCTTAACCGCTCGTGATCACAGTATTGTGTGACGGGCAATCCATGAACCAACTCCATTACAAAAAAGGGCTGGCCGTCATCCGTTGTGCCACCGTCGTAGACTCTGGCAATGTGCGGGTGATCCATCAAGGCCAGCGACTGCCGCTCGATGTTGAAGCGAGCCACCACGGCCTTGGTATCCATGCCTCCTTTGATCACTTTCAACGCAACTTGGCGTTTTAACGGTTCACTTTGTTCCGCCAAAAAGACCGTGCCCATGCCCCCTTCGCCGATCGGTTCGACCAAAGTGTAGCGGTCCGCAATGACGCTGCCCGAAGCCAGGTTGGTCATACGCAGACTGCTGTGTTGGCCGCCCACCGGCAACTGCGAATCAGATCCCTGAAAGTTGGCAGTGTCGTGGAGATCCCTGAAAACTCGCGCCACTTCACTCTCGAACGCAGGAAACCGACTAAGATATAAGTTCGGCAAAGGTTGATAACCACTTGCCTCCAACCAGTGTATCTCGATCGCCAACAATTCCTGAAACAGTGGAGATCGAATCGCAGCGGGCGAGTTTTCCAGGCAGGATTCAATCCGACTTGATGCAGAGGATTTCGATAACGCTGCTTCAAACTCCTCGCTACGCAAGTGAATTTCATGTAAAGCTTTATCGTCAAGGTCTAGATATTGATTATGCCTGCTCAAGTTCATCTGATATTCCTATTAACGCCAGTCTTCGTTGAACCATTTCTAATCTTCATTGCACAGTACTCCACGAACAGCCTAGCTGATCGGCAACTTCTGAATCCGTCTTGTTTTCCAACCGCAACGAAACGACTCTTCGCCTATCCAGGTCGTCTATGCTCTGGACCATTGGGTCGAGGATCTCGATAATTTTAGCTGCCAATTCGGAAGAGGGTTCCCATGCCGGCTGATGCGAAACTAGATTGACGATGGATCTGGGTGCATCGATGATCGCCTCCGCAATCGAGTTGCGCCGGTCTGCTTCTGACATAAAAAATTCTATTTTTAAGGTTCATACCGAAAGCTGAGTTAAAAACTCCTGCAGACAAGAATTCTTTGATCCATCGTATTGGAACGCGGGCTAGATCTCCAGTACTGGAGATGTGGAAAACCCATCCCCAGGCATTCCCTGCCAGCCAAGCCCTGCAGTCAGCCCAAGAAGGCGGCCGCTTTGGGGCGCGCAGGCATGTGGCGAATGCGTCAACGTTTAGGTTCCTGATTCATGGCCCGATCTTTGCCGAGCCTAATCTTTGCCAACCGTTTAACCAAGCCAACGGCCAGCGTGCCGAAAGCAGGATGATTACGGGGGCATGCGATGCGTAGCGAGAATTAAAATTTCATTAGCGACAAACTTACGGTCAGCAAACGTTGCTCAATCATGATCGATTCTTCGTCTGGAATCTCAAAGGTGGCCGACATAAATTCTAGATCGTTGCCGTAAGCGATCTGGTATCCCTAGCCGATAATGATTGTCGGCGTTGTCAGGAAGTTGAACGCCCAATGGGTTGCGGTCAACTGACTGTTGATCCCACCCACGATAATATTCGTCAATTCTCCGGCGCCATCGACCACTTGAGGGCACCGCTTGAGGGCACCGCTTGAGGGCACCGCTTGAGGGCACCGCTTGAGGGCACCGCTTGAGGGCACCGCTTGAGGGCACCGCTTGCCAAATTTCTCTTGCAGCAAGCCTTCTACGGTTTGCATCGCGACCTGTTCGGCCATATTCAGGGTCGCAAAGCCAGTAACCTTGCCGTGCAAACCTATCATCCCTGTAGTCAACTGAGATTTTGCCGAAGGTATTGCTGAAATGGCGACGCACCGAGTGACGAAATTACACATGGTCAGCCCGTTCTTGACAGACACGATCACGGCGTTGACCTACTCCGGTTTCGCGATCCCGAACGACGTTTCATTTTGCAATTGAGTCGCCATCAACGATTTTCCTTGTGTGGACTTCATGTACAATGCAGTAGCTTTGGGCAAATACTGCTCAAATCTTGGGGCAACTGTCAACCTAAGTTCACCAGATTCCTTGGCGATGGTTACTTTGACTCTAAACGCACTCGCGAAAATTCGCTACCCTTTGCACGACCGTTAGAACGGGTCACAAAGCTAGACGGGACCTCATGCCGGACATCGTCATCAAACTGGGTGGCAGTTTGCTAGAAAACCCTGACTTAACCCTGAAATTAAGGGCCCTGATCGACCGCTGCTCGGTTTGGAACGACTTAAAATCGAATCCCCAACCGCGAATTTGGATTGTGGTAGGGGGCGGAGTACTGGTGAATGCCATCCGTCACTTGGATCAAATCCATCATCTAGCCAAACACCAGCTAGATCAACGAAAAGTGCACGACTGGGCGATTGATGCGATGAGCCTGACCGCAGGACTGGTAGCCGATCTGACACAATTGCCGTTAGCTAAGCTTCCTAAGTCGGGAATCCCCGAATTCTTGAGCCTCTGGAATACTCAGCATCCTGGTCAGTGCGCTGTGGTAGATGTGGCTGCCCCGGTTAAGGCAGATACCCGAATCCCAGCCAACTGGGACGTAACTTCCGACAGCCTTGCGCTTTGGTTTTGCCAGCAAATTAAGGCTAAGCGCCTGATCTTGGCCAAGTCCGTTGCCCCACTGGAAGCCCGTATGAAGATAAGTAAAATACAGGAATTGGGATGGATCGACCCCCACTTTTCTGTGCTCTTCCATTCAGCCGGAATCACTGACTTCCAGACCCAACTTGCCCATCTGGGTCACGGGAAGATTGTTTTCACTTCGATCCAGTACTGAATTTCAAGCACTTGGATATAGAACCATTGGAAATGCCTGGCTTGGAAATGCCTGGCTTGGAAATGGCAGGCTTGGAAATGGCCGTGTCCCGGCGAACCGCCAAGCAGCATTTGACCAACGGGCAGCATTAAAATGCCGGACGACTGGCAAGATACCAAATTTGGGTAGTTTTTGACGGGTGTAGACTTATTTTGCGACAGAAACTGTGGATCAGATTGTGGTTCGAGCCAACCAATTGTGACGATAAATCATGGGATCGGTCTCCGGACCTGATTGGCAGGCGAACGGTCCCCCATATCGTCCCCAGGGACGAAACTCACAGGTGACTGGGGCTTCAAGGCCAATCGCTATCGACCCGTTGATGGTATTTGCAGTCTGTAAGCTGTTCATTTAGAACGACTTAAAGTGATTCCACAGATACAAACAGGCGTATTTTCAACAACAGGTACCGGCATTTTGGATTGGGAATCGTTCCATACCTTTGCTTCACCACCGAAAGCATCGGTGACAAAACCCGGCAACATTTTGACATCGCATTAGTAAGGACAGGGCTTAAAAGAAGACTAAGCCAAAGAAACCCTGAAATGGAACCTGCGACAAAAAGGCTGAAAGCAGCGTGTGACGCACTTGGAGCGGGGATTCGGGGCGGTTGGATCCGAAGCAAAATACTGCGAAAACGCGTAATCCTGGGAAAATTCATGCCTTTTGGGGCGATCATGGAACCCTCAGGCAGCGAATCGCCAACCACTAGGGTCCGAGCTGAATACGGTTAACCAGGAGCATTTGGAACGGCTTTACACACTTAGTTGATTTGGACACGGTGGACTGGCCAACCAGTTTAAAGATGTCATTTCAGGGGTACCAGTTGTATAGTAAGGCTAAATCTGATTTTGGCTGGCAGAACAATCGCCAACTCCCCAACGGTAATTCAGACTAAGATCATGATTGCAGGCTTGCGGGGATCATGATTGCAGGCTTGCGGGGATCATGATTGCAGGCTTGCGGGGATCATGATTGCAGGCTTGCGGGGATCATGTGTGCAGGCTTGCGGGGATCATGATTGCAAGTTGGCGGGTGGGTGAATTTCAGTCTTGGCACAGGCCAGCGAAAGTCATACCGTTACGCCGGATAAACAGACGTTGGGTGTGGCAAATCAGACCCTACCCGACACCGAAGACACAAAAAACCTTGACGTAATTTTACCTCGCTTGCTTGTTGCTGTCCGTGCTCCGGATGGTTCGGGCTTGCCGAGGATGAAGACAACTTTTGCGGAGATCGCGGTCCGAGATTCGGGCACCAAAGTCGATACTTCGTTTGAAAGGCAACCCCATCGTGAATCTGGCAGAGTTACTTCGCCCTTTTTCGCCGCCGGAAACTAATTTAGTTGACCGGATCCGCTATTGGAAAGACGCAAAAGCGAACGACGTTGCAATTCGCTTCCTGCATGACGGTGAAAGCAAAGCCAGCGAGTTGACATTCTCTCGTTTGGACGAGCGAGCTCGGGCAATCGCCGCCAAGTTAACGTCATTGAACATGCGTGGCCACCGCGCGATTCTACTTTATCAATCCGGCTTGGATTTTGTCGAGGCATTCATTGGGTGCCACTATGCGGGCGTAACCCCTGTGCCCGCGTTCCCACCGCGGCGCAATCGCAACATGGGACGCATCGATTCGATTTCGCGGGACGCCCAAGCGGCGGTCGCTTTGACGACCAGCGATGTCTACGACCGAATTGACAGCGCGACCCTTTCGGATTCCCCAAGTCTGCAACGGGCGGTTTGGATTTCAACCGACAAAGTGTCTAGCGAATTGGCCAGCGATTGGATCGCCCCAAAGATTAAGGCCGATGACTTGGCGTTGATCCAGTACACATCGGGTTCAACCGGTTCACCCAAAGGCGTGATGCTGACCCAGAGCAATGTGATGGCCAACTGTCGAATGATTACCGAATCGTTCCAGGTTCGCACCGACGACCAAGCGGTCAGCTGGTTGCCACTGTACCACGACATGGGCTTGATCGGCGGCATCGTGAATCCATTATTCCTGGGTTGCTGCAGCACCTTGATGAGTCCGTTAGCTTTTTTAACCAAGCCGATTCGCTGGTTGCAAGCGGTTTCAAACTTCAAGGCCAATGTGACGGGCGGGCCGAACTTTGCTTACTCGCTTTGTGTCGAGCGAATTGATGAAGAAATGTGCGAAGGCTTAGATCTTTCACACTGGAAGTTAGCTTTCAACGGCGCGGAACCGGTGCGGTCAGATGTTATGGAACGCTTCACCAAGAAGTTCGCGCCTTACGGTTTCCAGCAAAAAGTTCACTTCCCTTGCTACGGCATGGCCGAAACCACTTTGTTGGTCACTGGCGCCGACCCGCACCGAGAACCACTGCTGGTGGATTTCGTTGCCAAGGATCTGGAGCGATACGTGGTGAAGGTTGCCCGCGAAGAGGACGACCAACCCAAACGGCGTTTGGTCGGTTGTGGACGCCCGATTGGCCAAGAAGAAGTCATCATCGTCGATCACGAAACGTGCAGCTTGTCGGCTCCTGGAACGATCGGCGAAATCTGGGTCAATAGCCCCAGTGTCGGCGTTGGCTATTGGAAGAAGCCAAGTGAAACCGCGGAAACATTCCATGCCACACTAGCCGACGATCCTAGCGGAACTCAATTCCTTCGCACCGGCGATTTGGGCTTTTTCCACGAAGGCGAATTGTTTGTTAGCGGTCGCCTAAAAGACATGATTATTGTTCACGGAGTCAATCGCTATCCGCAAGATATTGAAGCCACCGTAGAACAATGCAGCGAACATCTGAAACCCGCAGGTGCCGCGGCGTTTGCCTTCGAACGCGACGACAAAGAATTGCTAGCTGTCGTTTGCGAAGTTGAACGGAAGCACGACATCGATTGGAACAAAGTCATCCAAGCGGTTCGTTCAACGGTCACGTCCGAACATGAATTGCCGCCAGATGCTGTCATCTTGGTTCGTTCCAGTTCGATCCCGAAAACGTCCAGCGGCAAAATCCAGCGAGCGGCCTGTCGAAAGTACTTCCAGGAAAATAGCCTGCTTGTGGTGGCCGATTGGTACGCGTGGAAACAAAACGAAACGCTGCAAACCGAAACCGCTGATCAGACGGACGAACTGTCGATCCTGTCGTCTGATTCCAATGACGAAAGCATTCAGGACATCGCAGCAATCGTCATTAAGACGGTGAAGTCGGTAGCAAGAGAGCGCGGGAAGAACCTAAATCTGAACACGAACATCGTGGTGGACCTTGGATTGGATTCGCTAGAGCGGATGGGGATCGCAAGTCACTTGGAAGAGACATTCGGCGGCAGTTTCCCCACGGAAGTTTTGCAAGAGATTGAAACCATTCGCGAAATCTCGCAAGCGATCGTCACGCATATCGGCACCAAACCCGTCAATCATCCCGTGCAGTCCACGGTCTCGAACGTGCGTAGTCGCAAGTTCCAATCGCTTGACGAATTGCCTTCTTCGTTTTATACGATCGAAGAGATGCCCGAATACCTGCGATTCAGTCGAACTCGTTCTTTGATGATTGGTACCGGAAGCCGCAACCCATTTTTCAGCGTGCACGATGGTGTCATTGCAGATACCACTAAAATCGATGGACGCACTTTGGTCAGCTATTCCAGCTACAACTACCTGGGCCTTTCGGGTCACCCGAAGGTTAGCGAATCTGCCAAGGCGGCGATTGATGGATTTGGAACCAGCGTCTCGGCCAGCCGAATTGTCAGCGGCGAAAAGACAATCCATCAAGAACTGGAACGCGAAATTTGCGACTTTTTAAGCGTCGAAGATGTCATCACCTTCCCGGGTGGACATGCCACCAATGAAACGGTCCTTGGGCATTTAGTGTCAGCCGGCGATTTGGTGTTGCACGATTCACTTGCGCATAACAGCCTGATCCAAGGTGCTGAACTTTCGGGTGCCCGTCGTCGTTCTTTTGAACATAATGATTGGCAGCAATTGGATGAAATCCTTTCCGAAATCCGAACCGAATACCGCCGAGTGATCATTGTGATCGAAGGCTTGTACTCGATGGATGGCGACTACCCCGATTTGCCAAAATTCGTGGAGGTGAAAAAACGCCACCGTTGCTGGTTGTACTTGGACGAAGCACATTCCATGGGCACACTGGGTGCGACTGGTCGCGGGCTTTCTGAATTGTACAACGTGCCGCGTAGCGATATCGAAGCCTGGATGGGCACGATGAGCAAGTCGTTTGCCAGTTGCGGTGGCTTTGTTGCCGGTTCAAAGAATTTGATTCAGTACTTGCGGTACACGACCCCAGGTTACGTTTACGCAGCGGGTATGCCACCGGCAAACGTTGGAGCGGCGTTGGGAGCGCTGCGGCAATTGAGAATCGAACCTGAACGAGTCGGTCGTTTGCTACGCAATTCGCAATTGTTCCTGAACCTGGCCAAGGAAGCAGGTTTGGACACAGGCATGAGCCACGATTCGCCAATCATTCCAATCATTGTCGGAGATTCCCTGAAATCGCTGCAATTGTCCGAGGAACTGTTCTTCAAGGGCGTTAACGCGCAACCAATCATGTATCCGGCGGTGGAAGAGGCGCGTGCCCGAGTGCGGTTCTTTATGACCGCCGCGCACTCGGAACAACAGATTCGCGATACCGTCAAGATTTTGGCCGAAGCGGTTCGCAAGATCGCTCCGTCCACAATTAAACCCGTCGCGGGCACCTCGGCTATGGCAAGTAGCGTCAGCGCCTAAGCAACCCAGACCCAGCAACCGCAACTTGATTCAACAGGAAAAGAAAAACGGACGTCCTTAGCCATCCTGCGGCAATCATTGGCGGCCCCAAGCTAACCATTTCCCTGTCGAAATTAACGACGCTAAAACGCGATGGCATCTGCCATCGCGTTTTTTTGTGTAGGTATGGCAGCATCCCAACACTCGTAAACCCAACACTCGTAAACCCAGCACTCGTAAACCCAGCACCGGAAATCGTCGCACGCTAACTTCCCGCACGCATCACCGGCAAACTGGCGGCAAACTGGCGGCCGACGGCGGACTTTGATTTCACCGCATTCAAAGTTAATCCAGCAACCGCCTTGGGGTGACGTGACTACCCCTGGGAATTGGAATTTTCGATACTTGCCAATCGCTCGCGCGCCATTTCGCAGTATTGCGGCGACATGTCCACGCCGACATAATCACGACCTAGTTTTTTGGCAACGATGGCCGTGGTTCCACTGCCCACAAAAGGATCTAGAACGATTCCGCCCGCCGGACATCCAGCAAGGACACACAGTTCGACCAGTCGTTCGGGGAAAACCGCGAAGTGTGCATCCGGAAATTTAGACAACGGTATCGGCCAGACGGTTCTTCGATTGCGTCCCAGGGGATGAAACGCTTGGTCCCATCGACCGTCATGCAGATTACTGCTTCCGCTGTTTTTTCCTTTTTCCGGCGTACCGTTTCGTTTGCCGATATGCTTGCGTCCACCTTTCATTTTACTATTCTCTGAAAACGTCACATGCGGTTCGCGGATCGCGTCGGCGTCGTAGTGGTACTTAGTCGACTTAGTAAACAGAAAAATATACTCATGGTCGGTCGTCGGTCGATTGGTCACCGGCGATGGCATCGCGTTGGGCTTGTGCCAAATAATATCCGAACGCAAATACCAGTCTTGTTCGTCTTGCAATGCGGTCGCCACTCGCCAAGGCATTCCCAGCATACGGCCCTTTAGATATTTGTCGCCCAGATTAATCCACATCGTGCCCTCGCTTTTCAACACTCGCTGGCACTGGTGAAAAACTTTTAACAGTTGCTGGACATAATCGGCCGGTTTCGCCTCGGAACCAATTTGCCCCTCCGCTCCGTAATCACGTTGTTGAAAATAGGGCGGGCTGCACAAAACCATGTCGATAGATTCACTCGGCATTTCCACCAGTGTGTCCCGGCTGTCACCGTTCAGAATTTGATTGCGAAACAATTCGATGAACATTACAAAGAGCACCCGGTCCAGACAGTTTCAGTCCCAAGCGTACGATCTACGCTCGGACTAATTTGCGTTCAAAAGAGGCAAAAACGCTTCGAAATCTCTGTCTCCGCGGCTTCACCCATGACCAAAGAGCCTAGCAAAACTACCCGCTCTTTGAAACCCATCAGCGACGCCAACCCCACCTAGGGATTTCACCGCACAACCGTATCATCCCATCTAGCAATACTCACCACCCTCAGCAAAAACCGTGCTAAACCCGCATAATTTGATTGAAACAAATTAGCAGGCTTTTATCGACACCTGTCCATCAATCCAAAGCCTAAGCCACCAATTTCCTGCGGCGGTTCATGGCCAAAGCGGAGACTAGCATACCAGACACGCTGAAGAACGACGGTTCTGGAACAGCCATCAAATTGTCCACTCGTCCATTGTCAAATTGATGGAATGTGAACTCGCCTTGGTCCCAGGTTACCGAAGTCCACGAGGCAAAAGTGGTGTCAAAAACAAATTCCCGATGTCCAAACACGCCAGCGGTCGAAAATTCTTGACTTACGAATCCGCCACCTTCCAGAAATCCTGTGAATTCAACAGTCACCGCGCTCGGACTGGCCGAGAAAAGCTCAGACAATTCGCTGGAAATCAAATCAAAACTGTCGCCACTGACTTGAGTCAACGTAGTGGTGCTGGACGTACTGTCCGCGTACAACGAACTAGAAACCGTGAAGTTTTCGCTGCCAATGCCGTACGACTTGAGAGTCAAAACCCCATCATTGCAAAGATTAAACCCATCTTCGGTGTATTAATTTATAGGTTGTCTTTGGTCATCACGTTATCGTTGGTCATCATTATCAGTCAACCAATTGAGATCCCTTGTGACAATGTCGGCCCTGCAAACACCAGCACTCAAAGCAACTAGCGCAACCATGAAAACCGCTGAAAGTGCACTCTTGACCCTGTTCCCGTCTTTTCGAAATCTAGAATCACTTTCCGCTCTAACTGGGTTCTAATTGCGGTCGGCGAACTTAAAATGGAAAGCCAATCGAAGACGAAGTTGAAAGCGAACGCCGAAAACAATGTGCGACCCTTTGCATTGGGTAACCATGCTATCTTGCCCAGCTATAAAACTCACGGCGGCGGCTGGTAAATCTTTCTTAACAAAACCATAGCCTTGATCTTGAGTTGCCTTGATCTTGAGTTGCCTTGATGTTCGGATAAACACGATTGGCCCTGTTCTGCTAAATCCCTTCTAATCGCGGTAGGGACGGCTGTTGCCAGCCGCCCCCCGCACAGATCCGTACTTGAAGAATTACCTCATACGGCTCCTGCCTTGAGTCGGGCGTGAAAGCGTTTGTTGGGATAAGGGTGAGTGACGCG